>JGI24712J26585_10000077_pt1 | contig 71182 bp, 33 predicted proteins | sample BioPla3DNA2_FD_26585 | JGI IMG/M metagenome (IMG submission 26585) | reverse complement strand
GCGAATAGGATATAGAAAAAACAAGAAGAAGTTCACAGACGAACTGTCTCTCGATCTGCAAAACCTGACAAACCGGAAAAATATTTACGGCCTTTCATTTGACCTTGACAAAGGTGTCTATTCAGAGATCCTGCTGCAAGGATTTATGCCGATGGTAACGTATCGGATGAATTTTTCATTGTAAGGGCCCCATACCTGACACTGCCGGCGTGGAAAGTGGTTAGCGAAAACCGAATCGATATTTAGGGAGTTTGATTTTTATGACCTGTACCGGAAGACCATTGAAAACACGGAACTTGGACGCAAGCCCTACTTCACACCGGAGGATAAGCCGCCTTTCGGTAATATTGCCGAAGTGTACAAGGAAACGGCTTCCTGTGGGATCTGCGTGTACACCTTGAACCAGAAAAGGGGCTGTGCTGGCGATTCCAATCCGAGGTGTGCACGAAATCGTTCTCCAATGCGCTGTGTTTGTACACCTTATGTTTGTATACTCCGTCGTAACCCTCGTGCTTCCTGCCCGATAAATTGCTGTCAAGTTGCGGCCAGAAGCGTCGTAGGTGTAGGTGGTGCTGCCCTATTTCAACCTCTCGGACATACTTTTGGGAAACACTCTCGCTTGATTGTCTATGCACGACAGCCAATATGGTCTAAGAGGTAATTGATAAGTAATCTAGAATCATAAGAATCGGCATTCTACAGATACTGGATGCTGATTTCAATTTGGTGCTGAAAATACTCTATCACCAAGTCATTAATTTTCCACCGCGGCGATGACTTATGCTCCCCAAGGGCTTTCAAAATGAGATCGCAGCAAAACTCGTCACTAAAGGGTTTCTGTTTTGATTGACCTACCTCCTTCCCCATCGATTGTGCCAGACACTATAGGCGTGATGCCTAGGAACAAGGCGTTGACGATGAAGGTATAATGGCCGCTTTTGCCGGAGCCTCGCCCAGGACTGATCTGCTATGTGCCGTGGAGGGCAAGGTGCTGATGGGCAGAAGGAAAGATGAATATGCCTCCGGCTTTTTTCCCCGAGGCTGCAAGGCGGAAAGTCCACAGCAGCAGATCGTTACCCTCCACAACCACACAGCCGATCCGCCACGAGGCGGACTTGAATATACTTTCTTGATTTGGATTCACTATCTTTGGGGCATGGAAGAAAACAAACTGAGAATCGGCCTGAAGGGCCGCCGTGAAGAACGGGTGACGGAGGAGATGACGGCTGCCAAATGCTGCAGCGGCCCTGTACGGGTGTATGCGACCCCTATGATGATCGCGCTGATGGAGACGACCTGCTGGCGTCTCGCCCAATCCTGCCTCCCTGAAGGACAGGACACCGTCGGGACAAAGGTCCTGGTGAACCACCTGGCATCCACGCCCGCCGGAATGAAAGTCTGGTGCGAATGCGAAATCATCGGCATTGACCGCCGCGCCATCACATTCTCGGTCAAGGCCTACGACGAAGCGGAACTCATCGGAGAAGGGACCCACGAACGCTTCATCATCGACCTCGAGAAATTCCAAGCCAAAACCGACGCAAAATTATCGCGCTAAGATCCCTTGCTTGTAGTTGCGGGGCGAAACTCCCATGATCTTCGTGAACAAGCGGGAAAAATAATAGGGATCCTCAATCCCTACCTTATGGCACACTTGATTGACTTGCATGTTGGTAACCTCCATCAAGTGCGCAGCTGTCTGGATGCGAAGATTCTGCAGGTATTGGCCGGGAGACATGCCCGTGAACTTGTTGAACAACGAGGTGCAGTACGAAGAGGAATGTCCCAAATAAGAACAGATGTCGTTCAAGGTGATCTTTCGCTCGATGTTCTCCAGTATGTAATGCCGACAGCGGTCGATGATATCATGTCCCGTTTCGTCCATCGCCCCGGTACTCCGGAACGCATCGATATACTTGAACGTGCCCAATAAATGTGTCAGAGCCGCACTCGAATAGTTAAGCTGGGCATTGCTGTAGCCGGTTTCAAGAGAACGATATAATTCTTCGAACAAAGCGAGCCGGCTCGAAATGCGGGAATCCTCCGCCACGTTGATTTCACAGACATGATCGTAGCCGTCTCCGAAACAAGGTGACATCGTTCCTGCAAAGTGGATCCAATAGATACTCCAAGGATCGAATTCATCGGCCGCGTAAGTATGGGCGTGACCAGCAGGAATAATGAAAAATAAACCTGCGCGCATGGTGTGCTTGATCCCGTCACACCAGATCCAGCCCTTCCCGTCTGTACAATAGATCAGGATGTACTCCTGTGTCCCGTGCGGTCGGTGCCGATAATGGTACTGTGCATGCGGATAATAGCCAATGTCCGTTACATACAGCAGTGAGGTGAATTCCCCGCTTTTCATCTCCCGCACGACCGAGGCAGGCAACACAATCATCCTGCTCCCTCTAAATCCATCTTTCAATTGAATCGCCATAGTACAATTATTGATTATCACAAAGATATACATAATTACAATAGGATGGAAAAAGTTATTTTATCCATCTTTTTCATTTTTATATGTTCGGAAATAACACTGGAAAAAACATCATTCTCATAATCTTCTTCCTGTTCTGTGCCTATATCCTTTCTTTCTGCGGGCACATTTTCCCTCCCGAAAAATGCTAGTGCGATCCTGCCGTTCGATTTCGGCATCCCGCATTATTTCTTTTTCGCGCCTGATGGGATAAAACCGGAATATTGTTTGGACCTCTCGGATATCTTCATGGATTGATTACCTTTGCATGTGGAAAGACATCCATTGAGCCATGCAAAATCCTTTCAAAGTTATCGCGCTGGACCTGGGCGGCGTGATCTTCGACCAAAGCCATGAGAATGCCATCCGGCATTTTGAAGAAGTCGGCGTCCGGGAGGCCGCCCGCTATCTCAATCCGTTCTACCAAGAAGGAATCTTCGGAGACCTGGAGGACGGGAAGATCTCCGCGGAGGATTTCCGCCGGGAACTCTCCAAACTCTGCGGCAAGGAACTCACCCTGGAAGATTGCCGCTATGGCTGGACCGGCTTCCGGATCGGCCTCCCGCAGCGGAATCTCGATTTTCTGCTCCGGCTCCGCGAGATGGGCTACCGACGCGTCCTACTGTCCAATACGAATCCTTTCATGGTGATGGATCCCGACGGAACAGGCTTCGACGGAAAAGGCCATTCGCTAGACTACTATTTCGACGCCACATACCTGAGTTTCGAGTGCAAACTACGGAAACCTTCTCCGGAAATCTACCGGTATGTCCTTGACAAAGAAGGCATCCGACCGGAGGAACTGCTGTTTGTCGACGACAGCCCGCGGAACGCGGAAGCTGCGAAGGCCTTGGGGATCCACGTACTGAATCCCCAGGCCAACACGGACTGGACCGGAGCGGTGCTCCGCCTCCTCTAGATTTCTTTCAGAGAACTTCTACCAAGTCTCCGGCAGGCCGAGATCCTTGAAGGTGCGCGGAGCGGGAACCTTCGGAAGCGGCTTGCGGTCTTTGATCTGCTCAAGCGCGACCCGGATGGCCTCGTTCAGTTGTTGGTCTTCCCCGGCCTGCTCCTTGATCGGGTCGTTGTCGATTTCAATGTCGGGATCCACTCCATAGTTCTCCACGATCCATTGTCCGGTCTCCGCGTCGTAGTTCGTGAAGAACGGCACGCGGACATCGGTCCCGTCCATGTACGGAAGCGAACCGCTGATGCCCACGATGCCGCCCCAGGTCCGGGTTCCGATCACGGTTCCCAACTTGTTGGCCTTGAAGCTCCACGGGAAAAGATCCCCGTCGGAAGCGGAATACTTGTTGATCAGCAGCACCTTGGGACCGGTATGCGTGCCTTCCGGCACCGTCCCGGTCAGGGTAGACGTGCGGCTCATCGTCATGCGGTAGGCGATGCGTTGCAACCGTTCGATGATCATCGGAGAGACATTCCCGCCGCCGTTCGCGCGGTCGTCTATGATCAGCGCCTCCTTGTCCAACTGTGGATAATAGTAGCGGGCGAATTCGTTGAGACCCTCCGCCCCCATGTCGGGAATGTAAATGTACCCCACCTTCCCGCCGGATTTCTCCTCGACGGTGCGGATATTGTTCATCACCCACTCGTAGTGTTCGAGGGGATATTCATCGGCAATGGGTTTCACCACAACCTTCCTTCCGCCCTCCTTGGCGACCGTGTTGACGGTCAGTTCGGTCAGTTTGTCCGCCTTGCCGATCAGGAGTTTGTAGAGGTTGTCCACCTCCTGGAGCGGCTGTCCGTCGATCGCCGTAATGTAGTCCCCTTCGGAGATGTTCATGCCGGGCTCAGCGAGCGGGGAACGCAGTGACGAGCGGTAGGGCGCGCCCGCGTAGATGTGATCGATCCGGAAGAAGCCGCTCTTGTCCTTGCTGATTTTCGCCCCCAGCAATCCCATCCGGATCTTTTCCGGCTTCGGATAGTCGCCCGGAGAAATGTAAGCATGACCGCTGCCCAGTTCGGAAATCATGCCGCCGATCACGTAGTTCAGATCCAGCCGTGTCTTGACATACGGCAGCAGAACCGCGTACTTCTCCTTGATGGCATTCCAGTCGCGTCCGTGCATGTTTTCCACATAATAGCCGTCGCGGAAGGCGCGCCAGACCTCATCAAAAATCTGCGGCCATTCCTGGGAATAGTCCACCGTCGCATACATGTTCGCGACATCGACCTCCTCTCCGCCGCTGACTTTGGAGGCCGGGAAGTCCACCGCCTTCCAGACCGATCCGGTGAGCAGGGCCTTCTTGTCGCCCGCGCGGTACACGATCATCGACTCGGCGCATTTATCGCTCTTGCCGGTCGAAAAGTCAAAAACATGAGTTCCGCCTTGTCCGGTGTACCAGAGTTTCTTGCCGTCGCAGAAATAATTGCGCGCGTTGCTGACCGGCAGCTTGATGATCCGCTCAGACAATCCTTCGAGATCGATTCGGACCTCAGCCGGTTCGGACTCTTTCGCTTCTTTCTTTGCGGCGGAATCCTTGTCCGCCTCCGGATCCGGTTTCGGATCCTCGGCCTTCGCCGAAGAGTGGCTGTCGGTCGGCAGAAGCGGCGAAGGCGTGTCCGCAGCCAGCATCGTCATATAAGTCCCGCTCATGTCGGTGTAGGCATAGTCCCACTCGATCCGGCTGTAGATCGGATTCAGATCCCGGTCGGAGGAAAAGATGAGATACTTTCCCTCCGCGCTGAAGGTCGGCGCGCTGGAATTGTACCACCGGTCCGTCACGGGATATTCCTTGCCGGAGGCGAGGTTGCGCAGATAAATGACGTTCATCTGATTCTCGGCCGGCTTCGTATAGGCCAGCCACTTGCTGTCCCGGGAGATGTCCACGGAACGGAATTCCGCTTCAGGGCACTCCGCAATGGTTTTCTTCGTCTTGGCGACCGGATCCACCTCGACGATGCGGTTCTTCCGGTCCGTGTAATAGATGTGCTTGCTGTCGGGGCTCCATAGCAGAGAGCGGATGTATGTGTCGTTGTTCCGCGTGATCTGCACGGGCGCGCCGCCCTTGGCGACATCGTAGAGATACACTTCCGTTTCGCCTGTTCCGTCCCCGATAAACGCGATGTATTTGCCGTCCGGGCTCCAGTTCGCGGACCGGTCGTTAGAGCCGGGCGTGCGAGTCAGATTACGGGTAACTCCCTGTCCGACAGGAACATCGAAGAGTTCCCCGCGCGCGGTAATCGCCATGCGTTTTCCATCCGGAGACAGGCTGTAGCTGTTGCGGCGCTTTCTCCCGACATCCATCCGCTCGGAACGGGCGTAAATATCGTCCGAGCCGAGGGTGATGTGAATCTGTTCACTTTGCTTGGTCTGAGGATCCAACTTGAAAAGGAAGCCGCCTTTCTCATAGACGATCCATTTCCCGTTGGTCGACGGGAACCTGACGTCGTAGTCCTTCCAGTCAGTCACCTTGGCTATGGTCTTGGTGTTGGTGTCGTACACGAACAGGTTCATGATCATGTCCCGGTCCGACGCGAAATAGATCTCGTCGCCGACCCACATCGGGAAGATGTCCTGCGCATCGTTGTCTGTAATCTGAACGACTGATTTCCCGTCGTAAACCCAGATCTCGTCGGCCATGCCTCCGCGATAGTATTTCCAGGTGCGGAATTCCCGCATGATTCGGTTATAGGCCAGGCTTTTCCCATCCGGGGAGAAGCTGCAGAATCCTCCTTCCGGAAGCGGGATCTGTTCCGGCATGCCCCCTTCCGGGGAGACGGACCAGAGTTTCCCGATGAATCCGTCCCCCGTACGATTCCTGTACAGGATCTTTTTCCCGTCCGGGCTCCACCCCATCACGATATTGTTCGGACCCATCCGGTCGCCCATATCATCCCGGGCATTGGTGGACGTGTAGGTCAGCCGGACCGGTTCGCCACCCTCCGCGGGAATCAGGTAAACTTCGCGATTGCCGTCATATTCCCCGGTGAAAGCAATGAACTTGCCGTCCGGTGAATACTTGGCGAAGGCTTCGAAGCCGACGTGCGATGTGAGCCTGCGGGCGGTTCCGCCCGTAATGGGTGCTGTAAAAAGGTCGCCGGCATAGGTAAATGCGATATTCGTCCCGTCGGTGGCGGGAAATCGAAGCAGCCGGGCTTCATTTCCGGCGCTTTGCGCCAAAGCAAGGACTGATAGGCCCCCTGCGAGGACCATGAAAAAAATCCGTCTCATCTTGTAAAGAATTGGTTTCAATTCTTTAAAGGTACGAATTTTTCCGAATAGTGCCTCTCCGAAAGGCTGTCGAAAATGAATATGACGGGNATTCGCGTGAGCGGATTCAATGCAGAGGGGTGAAAGAATATCCCTTTCGGCGGAGTTCCCGGATCAGCTGCGGCAACCGGTCGTAGAATTTATCGGTGCGGGCGGGCTCGGTGCCGAGATGAATCAGCAGGATGTGTCCGTTCAGTCCGTCCGGGTGCGTCCGCTCATATTCCCGGATCTTGTCCAGGATGAACCGGCTGCTGTAGTACGGCTCCATGTCGGGCGTGGTGTAGTCCCCGTTGGTGTACGTTCCGGGCGTGCAGTTGACCAACCTCAGCCCCATCTGACGTGCCCAGGACGCGACCGTCGCGTTGTAGTGCTCGTACGGAGGCAGGAAATACGGCGCTTCCTGCACCCCCGCCGCCCGGAGCAGCCGGTAGCTCTTGAGTAGGTCTTCCTGGAATTGCTCGCGGGTCACCAGTAGCGAATCGCGCTTGTTCCAGGAAGCGTAAAGCAAGTGATCATAGCTGTGGCTGCCGACATAGTGGCCGGCTTCAACAAGCCGCTTCACCACTTCGGGAAATTTTTCGAAGAATTCCCCGGTGAAAAAGAATCCGCCCCGGACGTTGAATTTTTCAAGAGTCGCGAGGATCCGGTCCGCCCCGTCCGCCTTGTCCGCGGCCGTAAACACAAAGTCGATATGCCGGACGGAAGGATCCGTCCGGATGATGCCGCCTTCCCGGTAAACATTCCGATCCGGTGTCGCCGGGCGGGCAGAAGCCGCGCGACCTTCCGCCTCGTAGGCCGACAGCGGGAAGGTCAGGCTCGCGGTCCCGTCCATCGTGGGTTCATTGGTGGAATAATCGTGGGTCGAGTCATGATAGACCATGTCCCCCGGCTGGAACTCTTCGTAGTTGATACCGCCTTCCGTGTTGACGCCGAGCAGGCTGTTGAATATGGTCGTGTACACCGGCCCGTCCACCAGTCCGCCGGTCGTGTTGCCTAATTTGTAATTGATGATGAACGAATGGGGCTGCGTAGGGTAGGTGCCGCCTTTGGGCAGTTCCACGACCATGCTGACGCCCCAAGGATTGCAGCCGAACAGCCAGTCCCGGAGAGACCCTTCCATCTCCTGATAAGTCGTGTCCCCAGTCAGCTGCCGGTACAGGATGCATTGGGTCAGCATGGCGGTCGTCAGGTTGTTGGAGCACCAAATAGCCGGGATTCCATACAGGAACGGATGGCCCTGCGCCTTTTCATACGTCCGCCTGATGCCGGAACGGAGGTTGCGGACGAACTCCCGGGAGACCCGCGCATTCCCTTCCCGCGCCAGGTGGTAGTGCCCCATATTCAGAAACGGGTACCACTGGTAATGATAGGCGCTGTCGGCTCCCATCCAGGGCGTTACGGGTTCGCGGCGGGCATATGCAAGCGCCTCGGCCTGGTAGCGAGGGTCGCCGGTCGCGCGGAACAGCTCGATCGCAGCAAGTTCCATGTCATCGGTCCAATTGTCTTCTTCGTAGATATAGGGAGAACGCACAGAGGCCGTCTGACAGACACCCGGTTTGTCGCGGCCTGCTTGATAGGCGGCCTCTGCCTTCGCACCGATTTTCGCCGCAAAGGCCGGATCGTAGGGCTTCAACACTTCCGCGCCGAGGGAGAAGGCCGAAGCGAACTTGCCCGCCGTACTGGCGACGCCGGTGGTCGCATTCTTGCCCCCTTCCCGCCCCCGCTGCTGGGGTTCGCCCGAACAAAACCAGACAGGCCTTTCCTGCCCCACGCCCCAGCCGTAGTCGGCCTGGTCATCGGGCGGCGGCCGCATCCCGACATGGTCCCGGTCGTCCGCAATCTGGTTGTACAGCTCTCCGGGCGCGGGATTCATCCTGTCCAGCCATTCCAAGCCCCAGCGAATCTCGTCCACGATGTCGGAAATCCCGTTGCGACCGGCCGTCCCGTCCGCCCGATAATTGTCCGGAAAGGCCTCCGGGTTCCGCTGAAAGGCGAACAGCATCTGGTAGATGGCATTGGCGGACGTGGCGGTGTACTGGAGGCAGTCGGATGCATCGTGCCAGCCTCCGTGCACGTCCAGCCGGGTGCTGTCTTTCGCCGGATCCGGATGCCCCACGATGATGGCGTCTTTCGTGTGGCAGCTGTCGCGCAGAAAGGGATTCCAGCCGCATCGCTGCTGGCGCATGTAGTTCAGCACAAAATCCGCCGTACCGTCATAGACGCGGTGATTGACGGGGAATATGTCAGACTCGGTCACCGAGCCGCTATCACCGGAACGAGTGAAGACCCGGATCCTGTAAGCCCCCTCCCGCCGCAGTCCACTGAAATCCAGGCGGGCGGTCGACTGCATCCCGCCCAACGGACCGGTAGGCCTGATGTCGTCCCCTGTCCCCCGGAAGACAACCTCGTCCGTGAAGCAGTCGGCCAGTTCGAAACCGGTCACCTGTACCGCTTCCCGGCTCAATAGCACAGCCACCTTGGTCGCGTCGGGAAGATAGCCCAGTTGGTTGATCCGTACCCAGGCTCCTTCAGCAGATGCCGGAAGCATGCAGGGGATCCAGAGAGCCGCTGCAAGGAAGAATTTCAGGAAACGGCAGCGCGGCATGGCTTACATTTTTTCCATCGCTTGAGAAAGGTCGGCGATGATGTCGTCGACATGCTCGATCCCGACGGAAAGCCGGATGAGATCCGGGGCGATCCCCGCCTCGCGGAGTTGCTCGTCGGATAGCTGCCGATGGGTATGGCTGGNCGGATGCAGCACGCAGGTACGCGCATCGGCGACATGGGTCACGATCGCGACGAATTCCAGCTGATCCATGAAGCGGATGGCTTCTTCCCGCGTCCCCTTGAGGCCGAAGGAAATCACGCCGCATTGCCCGTCGGGAAGATATTTCCGCGCCAAAGGGTAGTCCGGGCTGTCGGGCAAGCCGCTGTAGTGCACCCAGGCTACTTTCGGATTCGCTTTCAGCCACCGGGCGACTTTCAATCCGTTCTCGCTGTGGCGGGGCATCCGAAGGTGAAGGGTTTCCAGACCGAGGTTCAGCAGAAAGCAATTCGTCGGGGAAGGGATCGCACCGACGTCCCGCATGAGTTGGGCCAGAATCTTGGAGATGTAGGCGTTTTTCCCGAAAGCCTTCGTGTAGGTCAGGCCGTGGTAGCTGGCATCGGGGGTCGTGAGTCCCGGAAACTTGTCCGCATGGGCCTCCCAATCGAAATGACCGCTGTCCACGATCGCGCCGCCTACCTGGGAAGCATGGCCGTCCATATACTTCGTAGTGGAATGGGTCACGATGTCGGCGCCCCACTCGAAGGGACGGCAGAGGATCGGGGTTGCGAACGTGTTATCCACGATGAGCGGAATCCCGTACCGATGCGCCATCTCCGCGAAACGTTCGATGTCGAAGACGTGGCAGCCCGGATTGGAAATGGTCTCCCCGAAGAAGCATTTCGTGTTCGGGCGGAAGGCCTTTTCAATCTCTTCGTCGGAAGCCTCTTCATCGATGAAGGTGCATTCTATTCCCAGTTTTTTAAGGGTCACGCCGAACAGGTTGTAGGTTCCGCCGTAGATCTGGCTGGCAGCAATGAAATGATCGCCGGCTTCGCAGATGTTGAAGATCGCGTAGAAATTGGCGGCCTGCCCGGAAGAGGTCAGGATGGCGCCGACACCGCCTTCCAGATCGTTGATCTTGGAAGCCACCGCATCGTTTGTGGGGTTGGCAAGACGCGTATAGAAATAACCGCTCTCCTCCAGGTCGAACAATTTGCCCATTTCTTCGGAAGTGTCATACTTGAAGGTCGTGCTCTGATAGATGGGCAGCACCCGGGGTTCTCCTTTCTTCGGCTTCCAGCCGGATTGGACACACAGTGTCTGCAGATTCTTCTTCATGTTCGTTCGTTTTAAGACCGCATTTTTCGATGCTGACAAATTTAACTAAATTTGCGAAAATTCACGAACCGATGAACGAGAATGCATTCAGAATCGGGCATGGCTACGACGTTCACGCCCTGCGGGCAGGTCTGCCCCTGGTACTTTGCGGTGTCCGCATCGAAAGCGAGCGGGGCTTCGTAGCCCATTCCGACGGGGATGTCGCCATCCATGCCCTCTGTGACGCCCTGCTGGGGGCAGCGGCGCTGGGGGACATCGGGCAGCGCTTTCCCGACACCGACCCGCAGTGGAAAGGAATCGACAGCCGAATCCTGCTGGAAAAGGTAATCAAGTTGATCGGCGCGNAGGGCTACGTCCTCGGCAACGCCGACATCACGATCGCATTGCAGGCCCCGAAAATCGGNAAATATGTTCNCGCCATGCGCGAATCCCTCGCGAAAGCGACGGGCGTGAATGTTTCGCGGATTTCCGTCAAGGCCACGACCACCGAGCGGCTCGGTTTCGTGGGACGGGAAGAGGGCTGCGAGGTATGGGCAACCGTATTAATCCAGAAGCCATGAGTCCGTTTTCAGTCATCCTCATCATTCTGACATATTTCGCCGTGATGTTCACGGTGTCCTGGATTTCCTCCCGAGAAAGTTCCAACGCGGGTTTCTTCACCGGCGCCCGGAAAACCCCCTGGTGGATCGCCGCCATCGCCATGGTCGGCGCCCCGATGTCCGGGGTGACCTTTGTGTCCGTTCCCGGCATGGTCGGGGTAAACGGCACCGCGATGGGCTATATGCAGATGTGCCTGGGCTTCTTCGTGGGCTACCTTATCATCGCCTTCGTGCTCGTCCCGGTCTTCTACAAAATGAATATGGCGTCGATCTACCAGTACCTGGATACGCGTTTCGGTATGTCCGCCCACAAGACCGGGGCCTGGTTCTTCTTCATCTCGAAGATGCTCGGGGCGTCCGTCCGGCTGTTTTTGGTCTGCGTGACCCTGCAATTGATGGTGTTTGAGCCGTTGCGGCTGCCGTTCCTGCTCAACGTGCTGATCACCATGGGCATCGTTCTGGTGTACACCTTCCGGGGAGGCGTGAAGTCCGTGATCTGGACAGACGTGCTGAAGACCGTGTGCATGATCACGGCCATCGTCCTCGGCATTGTGTTCATCGCCAAGGATCTGGGACTCGATTTTTCCGGACTGGTCCAGACCGTCCGGGAAAGTCCTTATTCCAAGGTTTTCTTCTTTGATGATGTGAATCATCCTGAATATTTTTGGAAGCAGTTTCTGGCCGGCATCTTCACGGTGGTGGCGATGACCGGGCTGGACCAGGATCTGATGCAGCGGACCCTGAGTTGCAAAGACTACCGCAACGCCCAGAAGAACTTGGTTACCAGCGGTTTGATGCAAATTCCGGTGATCTTTCTGTTCCTCTCTTTGGGCGCGCTGCTGTACATCTTCGGATCCGCCAAAGGGATTTCAGAGGTCGGAGACACGCTGTTTCCGGCGGTTGCGACCAGCGGGCTGCTGCCCGGGATCGTGGGGATCATGTTCGTGGTCGGGCTGGTGTCCTGCGCTTTCTCGGCAGGCGGTTCGGCGCTGACGGCCCTCACGACCTCCTTCACGGTGGACATCATCGGGACGGCCGGAAAGTCGGAGGAGGAGGTGACCGCCGTCCGCAAGCGGGTGCATCTGACGATGGCCCTGCTGATGGGCGTGTGCATATTCATTTTTCATCTGCTGAATACACAGAGTTCGATCGACGCGGTATACAAGCTGGCAAGTTACACCTACGGCCCGATCCTGGGCATGTTCGCCTTCGGGTTGCTGACGCGCCGGAAAGTCCGCGACAAATGGGTGCCGGTCGTGGCAGTCATCGCCCCGATCCTCTGCTTCATCCTGCAGACGAACTCCGTCCGGTGGTTCGGCGGCTACCAGTTCAGCTANGAACTCCTCCTCTTCAACGCCCTCTTCACCTTCCTCGGCCTGTGCCTCCTCATCCGCCGGAANTAGTGCCCTGCCCTATTTTCAGCAAATTATTTTGACAATTCGGGATTAATCTCTATTTTTGCAATCCGATTGTAGTGATGCAATCGCCCCGGTATTGAGATATGGTGTAATGGTAGCACTACAGATTCTGGCTCTGTCTGTGAGGGTTCGAGTCCTTCTATCTCAACGAACTTTCGCGGGGGGTTCAGGGGGCAGCGCCCCCTAAAAAGGCGGGGTAGCTCAGCTGGTTAGAGCGTCGGATTCATAATCCGGAGGTCGTGGGATCATGCCCCACTCCCGCTACGATAAAGGAAACAGAACACAAAACGACGATGGCAAACGCATTCCACTATTCAATCGGGAAAAAATTAATCCAAGCGATCAGCGGGGCATTTCTTGTGATCTTCCTGCTGCTTCATGTAACGATCAATCTGTTTTCTGTCATCGACACCTTCACGGGGAAATTCGGGGTGGTCGCCGCGGATCAGAAGTTGTTTTCCGCCGGAGACGGATTGTTCCAACTCGGCTGCGACTTCATGTCCACCCCGGTGATCACGATCCTGGTGCCGGTTTTGGCCATGGGTTTCTTCATCCACATCCTCTACGGCTGCTACCTGACCTGGTACAATATCCGGGCGCGCGGCGGCTACAAGCGGTACGGGGCCGGCAGCCGGGCTGCTGTGGACTCTTGGTCCTCCAAGAATATGTTCGTCCTGGGAATCGTCGTCCTGGGAATCCTGTTTTTCCACCTCACCCACTTCTGGGCGAAGATGCAGCTGCGTGAATTCATGGGTTCCGAAGCCGAGAATCCGTATCTCCTTCTGACCGCCACTTTCGGACGATGGTGGATGACGTTGATCTACCTCATCTGGTTTGTGGCACTTTGGTTCCATCTCTGCCACGGATTCTGGAGCATGTTCCAGACGGTCGGTTGGAACAACCAGGTGTGGTTCAAGAGACTGAAAGTGATCGGAGTCGTGGTCGCCACGCTGATCTGCCTTGGTTTCGTCGTTATCGCCGTAAATGCATTCCTGCAGGCAAACGCATTGATCTAATCCAAGGATTTGAAGAAAATTCAAGGTCGACCGCATCGTGGCCGACCTTTTTTCATAGAAATTAAATATCTTTAACCCGTAAAAAACGAACGACAATGAAACAGAAAAAATTCATTCTGCCGGAGCGTGAAATTCCGACACAATGGTACAACATCCAGGCGGACATGCAGACGAAACCGCTGCCCATCCTCGATCCCAAGACCCGCAAGGTGCTGAAGCCGGAGGATCTTTACCCGATTTTCGCGGAAGAATGCTCCAAACAGGAACTCGATCAAACACGCGCTTGGATCGACATTCCGGACGAGGTTCTCGAAAAATATCTCGTGTACCGCTGCACGCCCCTTGTGCGAGCCTATGGTCTGGAAAAGGCACTGGACACGCCCGCCCACATCTATTTCAAGAACGAAAGCGTGAGTCCGCTCGGAAGCCACAAACTCAACACGGCGCTCGCGCAGGCGTATTACTGTAAAAAGCAGGGCATAACGAACATCACCACAGAGACCGGAGCCGGCCAGTGGGGCTGCGCCCTGGCCTATTCCGCAAATGTCTTCGGGCTGGAGAGCGCCGTGTACATGGTGAAAATTTCCTTTGAGCAGAAACCCTACCGACGCAGCATCATGAATGTGTATGGAGCCACAGTGACGGCTTCTCCGTCCATGTCCACCCGCGCCGGAAAGGATATCATCACGAAGGATCCAACTCACCAAGGGTCACTGGGGACCGCCATTTCCGAGGCGATCGAACTAGCCTTGACCACACCGAACTGCAAATACACCCTGGGCTCGGTGCTCAACCATGTGTGCCTGCACCAGACCATCATCGGCCTGGAGGCTGAGAAGCAGATGGAAATGGCCGGAGAATATCCCGATATCGTGATTGGCTGCTTCGGCGGCGGTTCGAATTTCAGCGGCATTACCTTTCCGTTCATGCGTCACAACCTGCTTAACGGCAAGAAAACCCGTTTCATCGCCGCGGAACCCTCTGCCTGCCCGAAGCTTACGAAAGGTAAGTTTCTATATGACTTCGCAGACGAAGCCGGCTACACGCCACTGCTCCCGATGTACACCCTCGGACACGCATTCAAACCCGCCAACATCCATGCAGGCGGACTTCGCTACCACGGCGCGGGAGTCGTCATCAGCCAACTGATGAAGGACGGCCTTGTGGAAGCCCAGGATTTCGGACAGCTGGACACTTTCAACGCAGGGGTACTTTTCGCGCGCAGCGAGGGAATCATTCCGGCACCGGAATCCTGCCATGCCATCGCTTCCACGGTGAAGGAAGCCCTCCGCTGCAAAGAAGAAGGAACACGGAAGACGATTCTCTTCAACCTCTCCGGCCACGGCCTCGTGGACATGGTAGCATACGACCAGTACTTTGCCGGCGACCTCACGAATTACGCCGTTTCGGACGTGGAGATTCAGAGGTCCATCCAAGATGCCGATATTTTGAATCGATAAGTTCTGAAGCGAACTTCCGGACAGGGGTGATGGTCATCGAACGCCACCTCTGTTCTTTTGTTCATATTCTTCCAGGGTGAGTTCACGCTGACCCTTGACGTATTCTTCGGCCATCTGGTGGAATTTCGCTACGAGATCCTTGTATTGGGGCTGGTCGACTTGATTGACCAGCTCGTATGGATCGTTGATTTCGTCGATGAGCATCGCGCCGGCACCGGCACCATAGTACTCTGCGTAACGCCAACGTTCAGTACGGATCGCGACGCCCGTGACGCCCTTGCCATGATTGTTCCAGACGGTGTAGGCCGGACGGTCGAATTCCGCCTCGGGATCATCCAGCAACTTGGCCATGCTCACGCCTTCCAGGTCCGGGTTCTCCGGCAGACCGCAAAGATCAACCAAGGTTGGGTAGATGTTTAGGTTCTCAGTGATGCGGTAGGTCACTTTTCCGTTTCCTTTGGCGCGCGGATCGACAATCAAAAGCGGAACATTCGTGCCTTCCTCCCAAAGGGAACCGGCCTTGGACCATTTTCCCTTCTCACCCATCTGCATGCCGTGGTCAACGCAGAAAATGATAATGGTGTCGTTCCGTAGACCCGATTCATCCAAGGCCTGGATCAGGCGGCCGACATTCCAGTCGACATAGCTGATACAGGCCCAATAAGCCTTCAGTGCCTGCTTGGCATCTTCGGGAGAACACCTTCTGTTGATGAATATATCCGCATTGATCTCCCGGATGGATCCGGCGGGGAAGCCGCGGGGGATCATCGGGTAGGTGCAGAAATCCGCAGCCAGCGGAATTTCCACGTTTTCATACAGATCGAAGAACCGCTTGGGAGCATGGAACGGGGTATGGGGTTTCGAATAGCCGCATGCAATGAAGAAAGGTTCCCCTTTTTTCTTTGCAGCATCCTTGATGAATCCGATCACTTTGTCGGTATTGATCTCTTCGCTCAAATATCTCTCCTCATCGGGCCCCCACTGATCTGACTGACGGCCATGGCCAACGTTGTATTCATCGGTCGGCTGCATTTCGCGCACGCCGCCGATCTTCAAGAGCCGGACTCCGCCTCCTCGGCTCTCGACCCACTGTCGGTGCTCGTCCTCAGAGACATATGACGGCTGGAAATCGCCGACGCCTTTGTTCCGACGACGTTCCCATCCGCCGAAATCCCAGGCATCCGAATCTTCGACACCGGAATGGAAGACCTTCCCGGCCACGTAAGTCGTGTAACCGTTTTTCTTGAAGTACATCGGAAGGCTGAGCCATTCTGGATGGTCGGCTCCCCACCAAGGGGAATTGTCGTAGATCCGGGTGGATGTAGGCTTGTGGCCGGACAATAGCGAGGTGCGGGAAGGACCGGACAGAGGATACTGGCAGTAGTTGTGCTGAAACAGCACACCTTGGGAAGCCAATTTGTCAAAATTCGGAGTAACGGCTTGCGGGGTACCATAACAGTTCCAGTCCGTCCGCATGTCATCGGACATGATGAATAGCACATTCATCTTTTGGTCATTCTCCTGGGCGGTTGCGGTTGCGGCTCCTGCCAACACGCCCAATCCGATCGGAATAATCTTCTTCATTTTTCTATAGGTATTTCTTCATAAATGCAAGGTAATAGTCCCAGTCTTGCGGCATTACACCATGACCACCTTCGTGCATGACATAGCCGAGAGTATTGTAAATAGGAGAATCGGCCGAAGGCATCGTAACCGTACCGAGATCGTCCTTCCCCAGCAGGCGATAGACCTTTCCAGCCTCGACGGCAGCCAGGAACTCACCCTTCGGATCCGACCAGTTGTCCGTAGTTCCGGTTTGAAGCAGCAGCGGACGGGGAGCGATCAGGGCAACGAGCATGTGGGCATCCATCGGCATCTGGGTCACGTCCTGCGCGAATTTTCCGTAATTAGCAGCAAACTGGTAGGGATAGCGAGTGGGTTCAGTAAGATGTGCCACGGTCTCGCCGAAATTACGACGGCTCAATGCCGCTCCGCCTTCACCAGAGCAACTGGGCATCACGACGGCAATGCGGGTTTCCCGGGCGCCGGCCCACATTGTGGTCTTGCCCAGGCGGGAGCAGCCCGTCAGAGCAACCCTCCCGGCATCGATGTCGGGATCCACCTCAAAGTAATCAATGACGTTGCTTACGCCCCAGGCCCATGCGGAGATGGACCCCCACTCATCGGGAAGCGGTTCCTGAGCCCCTTCCTTAAGATACAACCCGCGGACACCCAGGGTTGCGCCGTGGTTGAAATCGGGGTCAATATCGGTATAACAAAGCGTTGCGAAACCAAAGCCTTCCTTAAGGTATTTCTTGATGGTCTCGTCCATTCCCAAACGGTTCGGTCCTTGCCTCATGGGGGTAGCGGGAACCATCGTCCGAGTGTTGGTGTCCCACCTGCGGCCCACTTTCACGCCGGGATCGGAAACAACCAAGTTGTTGGGCGAAAAGCTGAGATTCAGCAGGATCGGAACAGGAGCATTGGCGTCCTTTGGAAGATATGCCAGAACATCAACACGGGGCCCGTTGTCGTCCGGCGAGAAATAGACGGTGATCTGTTTGCGGACAGCGGCGCCGCCAAACCCGAGATCCTGATCCACCGAGTAGCGGAGGGCCGGTTTTCTTTCAGGCCACTTTCCGTATTGGTTTTCTTCAAAGATCCGGACGATTTGAGGACGGCGTTTTTTTAGCCACTGCTTGGCAGTTTTTACAGGTTTTCCGTTATCGAACACAAGAGGGTCGGGCAATGAAGCCTTGTAGTCCCCCACCTTTGACTCATCGTAATTGACCGGAATTCCCGCTACGACATCCCTGTCTTGAGCAAATGCGTCTGCAGCCATGAAAAGACCGCACAAGAGAAAAAAGGTAATGGAAATATGTTTCATAATGATCTCAACACTATTATTGGATATTTCTCCAAATTTAGTAATTTTACAATAATTACGAAAAATATCGACAATGAGACGTTCTGAAATTCTTTTATGTTTGATGCTGTTCTTGTGTTCCTACACAAATGCGATCGCTACTACCGATATCATTCACCTTCGCACGGAATCCATGGAAACCCCGATCGGAATCGATGACCTGAGACCGTACTTCAGTTGGCAGATGCGTTCGGATCGGATCGGCGCCGCCCAGCGAGCATATCGGATTCTGGTGTCCACTACCATGGGCGACTTCTCGGAAAATAATCTGGTGTATGATTCGGGGATGACCTATTCGGATGCTTCCTTAAATGTTCCCTATGATGGGTCTGCCTTGTATGGATCCACGCGTTATTACTGGAAGGTCCAGGTGATGGACGACAAAGGACAGATCATCGAGTCGGAGCCCAGCTGGTTCGAAACCGGCTTGGCGAACATCGGTTGGAGCGGAGCGCAGTGGATCGGATCTGACGAAGTCGGCGCATCCAAGTACAGAACCTTCTTCAACATCGACTACGACGTACAGGTGGCACAGGGTAGCTCCTGCGCCGTCTTCGTGTACAGCGTGAAGGACAAGGACAACTACATATCTGCAGAATACAATGTCAAGGGAAGCCCCCGCTTCATCATCAGTTACGCAGTCGAGGGTGATGTTCGCCAGCTTTCCACCATTGACCTATCCGACATCGTGCCTGATGCCAACAAGTACGATGCGCACAAAGTCCACCTGAAGGTAACGACACCAGGCTACCACTTGAAATCCAACCTCATCGTAACCTTTGACGGGACGATGCTACGCCCGACCGAGGGGGTGCCAAGCGGACCTGCCCGGGAAAATGTGTCGTCCGGCAACCCCTACCAAATGGTCATCACCCCCTACCCAGACGGAGAACGGGTGCATGACTGGGCACGCCTCCACTCTATCGGCTTCAAGCAGCCTGCTGGAGAAAAGGCCACCTTCTCTAACATCGTAATCTCAGAAGATAACTGGAACACGGTGCTGTACACCGATCCCGCGCCCGGGCACACGGTGACTGGCAACGGGGAGCTTCTGATCTGGGAACCGTACGGGCTGGTTTCCGCTCCAATGCTCCGCAAGAACGTGGATCTCGACAAACCCGTTAAGGAAGCCAGGCTCTACGTCACGGCACGTGGCATCTACGAATTCTACATCAACGGTGAACGTGTCAGCAATGATTACTTCAATCCCGGCTGGACCGACTACCGCTACCGCATCATGTACAACACCTACGACATCACCCCAATGCTCAAGCAGGGTTCCAATGGTCTAAGCGCCATGCTCGGATCCGGCTGGTATTCGGACCTCAACATCTTCACTGCCGCCTATGTCGATCCGTACGGGATCAAGCAGTCGCTGCTGGCTAAAATCCTCGTCACGTTCGAAGACGGCACCACACAAACCATCGTGACGGACGGCAGCTGGAAGAAATACGACCACGGCCCAGTGGTTAGAAACGGTTTCCAGTTCGGGGAAGACTACGACGCCCGCAAGGAAGTGGATGGCTGGAAGGAGGGCGGTTTCGATGATTCGAAATGGGAAAACGCGGACATCTTCGCGCATCCTGCTCCTTCGGTCGAAATCCAGGCTTACGTTGGTCTTCCCATCCAGAACAACATCACGCTGACAGCTGTCAAAATGACCGAGCCGGTCAAGGGCACCTATGTTTATGATTTCGGACAGAACATCGTTGGCGTTCCACGCCTAGAAGGAATGACAGGCAAGTCGGGCAGGGTGGTTAACCTCCGCTATGGTGAGATGACCTACCCGGACATCATCCCGACGGATCCCATAGAGCCTTACACCAAAGAAATCTACGAGAAGATGAAAGGACAGGTATATACGGAAAACTACCGTGGCGCCATTTCCATCGACAACTACATTATGCGAGGGAAAGCCGAAGGCGAGACCTACCAGCCCATATTTACAAATCATGGCTTCCGATACGTGTCCATCACGGGTCTGGACAAGCCACTTCCTCTCTCCTCCGTAAAAGGCATCGTGTTGGAGTCCATCGGAGAAGCAACGAGCCTGTACGAGTGTTCCAATGAGAACATCAACCGCCTGTTCCAGAACATCCTGTGGGGACAGCGGGGCAACTTCCAGACAGTTCCTACCGACTGTCCACAACGTGACGAGCGCCAAGGCTGGACGGGAGACGGCCAGGTGTTTGCCCGTACGGCAACGTACTTCAGCCCTTGGGTGGATAAGTTCTTCGACCGCTGGTTCTACTCCATGCGCGACAATCAGAGCGTCAGCGGAAACTACTTCAACTACTTTCCGGTGACGGGCCGTCCTCCTTACGGCTACCGGAACGATGCCGAAGGGTGGATGGGATGGTCTGACGCTGGCATCATCGTCCCCTATCAAGTGTACGAGCAATTCGGGAACATCAAGGCCCTCGAGAAGCATTACGCTTCCATGCAGCGCTACATGGACTTTCTGGAGCGCCGGGCGGTGGGCGGCCTGCAGCCGAATGCCGGCATCGGTGACCATCTAGCCATCGAGAGAACCAACATAGGACTCACCAACACAGCCTACTATGCCTACGACGCGCACATGATGTCCAAAATCGCCAAAGCGCTGGGGAAAACATCGGACGAGCGGAAATACGCGAACCTTTTCCTGCTGATCAAGAAAGCGTTCAACGACACGTACGTCAACGAAGATGGTGTAACCGTGGCGACTTATTCCAATCCTTATCGAGGCCTCGGTCCGACCCGGCCGAACGAGCCAAAGGAAGGGGAAATCGTGACAGTGAACACCCAAACGTCCTATGCCCTGCCGCTGTGCTTCGACCTCTTCGACGCATCGATCAAGGAAAAAGCCGTGGAACATCTGGTGAAGGACATCCGGGAACGCGGCAATACCCTGACGACCGGCTTCATCGGCACGCCCTACCTAAATATCGCTCTCTCCGAAAACGGCCGTAACGATGTAGCCTACACCCTCTTCGAACAAACTGACTACCCGTCCTGGCTGTATCCCGTACTGCAGGGTGCGACGACCATGTGGGAACGATGGAACTCCTACACCATCGAGAACGGTTTCGGTCCAGTGGACATGAACTCCTTCAATCACTACGCCTACGGTGCCATCGGAGAATGGATGTTCTCCCATTCTCTGGGCATCCAGCGGGATGAGGACCACCCTGCCTACAAGCACATCATCCTTCAACCGAAGGTCGGCGGAGACCTTCAGTACGCAGACGGTTATTTCGAAAGTCCCTATGGCGTCATCCGGAGCGGTTGGAAGAAGACCCCTTCCGGATACCAATACTCCGTAACGATTCCCGCCAACACGACGGCCTCTCTCAATCTTCAGGCGGACGACATCGGAGCTGTCCGGGTGCTGAAGGGGGCGGAAGGGGTAGGCCCTTTCCGGTCGCTCAAAGGCAAGGTCATGGCGGAATTGAAGTCCGGCACATACGAATTTGAAGTCCAATAACACTTTATCATCTCTATTTTATGAAAACATTTTTAAGAATGATGCTCGTCGTCTTTGCCCTTTTCCTGGGACATATGACGGCATTTGCGCAGCGACAAATTTCAGGCACGGTAAATGACCCTGCCGGGAATCCGCTGGTCGGTGTCGGCGTGGTGGTCAGAGGCACCACCAGCGGCACCGTTACGGATCTGAACGGTAGCTATTCCCTATCCGTTCCGGAAAATGCGACACTTCTCTTCTCCTGTATCGGCTATTCTGACGAGGAACGCGATATCCTTCCCGGACAGAACGTCTACAACGTTGTCCTCACGGAAAGCAGCGAGCTGCTCAGCGAATCGGTGGCGGTTGGATACGGCTCCATCACAAAACGGTCTCTCTCTACGGCGATATCGACCGTAAAAGGGGATAAAATCGCAGATCTTCCGACCTCAACGATGGCGCAGGCGCTGGCGGGGATGTCCTCCGGAATTACTCTTCAGCAAATCAGCGGGGACCCCGGCACGGCTCCTGCCATTCGAATTCGGGGCGCCGGATCGATCAACAGCGGGAATGACCCGCTCTATGTCATCGACGGGTATCCTACAACGGACAGCCAACTATTCAACAACCTCAACCCCTCTGACATCGCAGATATTCAGATCATGAAGGATGCCGCCTCCTCCGCCATCTATGGTTCCAAAGCAGGAAACGGGGTAATCATCGTGACCACCAAGCAGGGCAGTGAAGGGAAGGCGAAAGTCAGTTTCTCGACGCAGATCGGAATCAGCCAGCCGCAGAATTACGTGGACGTGCTCAATGCCACCGATTTTCTGGACATGATCATCGAGGCCCGCACCAACAACGGAACGATTGGTCAGTTCCCGGACATCGTCAATCTTCGCTCGAAGGGGAATTATCCCGATACAGACTGGCAAAAAGAGGTTTTCCGCAATGCCCTGAATCAACGATACAACGTGAGCGTGACCGGCGGCACCAGTGCCATCCGCTACAATGTTTCAGCAGGAATCCAAGACGAAGATGGTATTTTGCTGAACTCCTACTTCAAAAAGTACAACATCAATGCAGGCTTCGATGCCGACCTGAATGATTATGTAAAATTGGGAGTCAGCTTCTCTCCAACTTTCAGCCTGACACGCAGCCAGTCTCCTTCCGGCGGAAACACCGAAGATGTAACGGGTGTTGTTGCGGAAGTGCTTACGGGTGCGCCGATTCTTCCGGTCTATCAGCCAAACGGAGACTATGCTCAGACTTCTCAATACTATGCCGGCAAGAACGGGACTCCGAACTACGGCCTGAACAACCAATGGCGCAATCCGGTTGCCAATCTACTTGAGAACAACAATGACACTTATTCGATCCGGACAATGAACAACGCATATGTCGAAATCGCTCCGTTTGAGAATCTTGTCTTGCGTTCTTCCTTGAACTTCGTCACAAATTCGAACAGGCGTGAGTACTACCAGTCTGCATTCCTGCTCGGAAATGCCTACACGGGCAACAAGTCTACCCCTTATCTTAATGTGATCGATGCCTATCGATCCTCTGGTTTCGGGTACAACCTCTACTGGTCGAACACCGTCACATACAAATGGTCGATTCTGGACAGCCACAACTTCAATGCGGTCATAGGATACGACTATGAATACAATAGCGGCTTCAGCGTCAGACAGGATGATCGTACGGATGCCGATAATCCGGTAGCCTACAACAACACCACGATTACCAACGTCAACGGCGCCACGCTCTGGAATGGTTCTTCCAGCTTCTCTGAATATCTTTTCGACGCCATGTTCGGACGTCTAATCTATGACTACCGCAATAAATACATATTATCCGGCTCCGTCCGCAGAGACCGTTCCAGCAAATTCGGCCCCGACAATCGGGCGGGGGTTTTCTATTCCGTCTCCGGTGCATGGAACATCACGGAAGAACCGTTCCTTCGTAATTTGAAATGGCTGAGCATCGCCAAGCTGCGCGCCAGTTACGGTGTAACGGGCAACGACCAGATCGGAAACAACTACGCCTGGCTTTCCTCGCTGAGCTCCAATCACAATGTCATCTTCGGAACCATTGCAGCACCCACATACTATCCGAGCGGATATTCGAACCGCATGCTGGGGTGGGAAAAGAACAAACAGATCAATCTGGGTTTCGACATCGGCCTGTTCGAACGGCTCAACCTGACGGTGGATCTTTACAAACGGAACAGCGACATCGTGATGCCTGCCAATATTCCGAATTTCAACGGAATCGCAGGATCCATCTATATGAACGCCGGCGAAGTCGAAAACAAGGGAATCGAGGTTCAGCTGACTGGACGACCTTTCGTAGGAGACTTCCGTTGGGAGACTAGTTTAAACTGGTCGCTCAACAAGAACAAGATCGTTTCCCTTGCCAACAACCAGACGCAACTTGCCAACCAAAGAGCCGGGACAAAATGGGGAAATGTCATCCGGAATTATGTAGGCAGACCGATGGGAGACATGTACATGCTCAAAGTCATCGGCACCTTCAACACGGAGGAGGATCTGCTGAACAACGCGCGAAACGGCACCCAGGCAGTCGGAGATCTCATGTTCGAAGATTACAACGGGGACAAGAAGATTGACTCCAACGACTACCAATATGTCGGGAACTATCAGCCTGATTTCACTTTCGGATGGAACAACACGTTCGCCTACAAGAACTTCGATCTAGCTGTCACGATAGACGGGCAACAGGGAGGAAAGGTGATCTTTGCGGCGGCAAGAGCGTTCACACTCAACCGATACGATGACAACGTGCTTGCTGAATCCGGTCTTGGACGCTGGAAATCGGCCACCGATCCCGGCAACGGGAAGTCCCACAAAGCGGGCACTAACAACCTAGGTTCCAACATCGGTCCGAACACGCGTTATCTGTATGACGCCAGCTACCTCCGCATCCGCAATTTAGCCCTAGGTTACACAATTCCAAAAGATCTCTGCAGAAAAGTAGGGATGGAAGGCGTGCGGATCAGTGCCAATTTCCAGAATGTCTGGACCTTCGATCGGTATCCGGGCTATTCCGTCGAATCGAACTTCAGGGGAAATTCCTCTACCAACAATGGCGTAGACTTCGGAAGCTATCCCATTTCCCGCATCATGACCATCGGTGTGAACATCAACTTTTAAAACAGAGGAGATTCCAACATGAAAACAACTCATACGATACTCATTCTCTTGATCGGAGCAATCGCTCCCTTCTTCATGTCCTGTAGCGATAGCGCATTTGACAAATATCCTACAGATTCAATGCAGATGGAAACCTACGGCAAGAATGATTCCGAGGTGCGGAACGTTTTGCTGGATTCCTATTACTATCTCAGAACCATCTCGTCCAATGTTATTTCGATCAATGGACTTGCCACTGACGAGGCCTATGACAACAAGCGGAACAATTCCAACGACCATATCGTCCTAAACGAAAGCTCCTGGGATTCCCAATTAGGCATGACGAGCACTGTTTGGACCAACTGCTACAACATGATCAACCGATGCAACACAACTCTCGAGCATCTCGACAACGTAAGCAATACAAACAAAGCACTGTTCGAGGGGGAGGCCAAGTTCATGCGTGCCTACGCATATTTCACGCTCGTCCGTCTCTTTGGCCCCGTTCCGTTAACGACCACAGTCATCAAAGACTACACGTCACTATATGACTATGATCGGGAACCTGTCGAAAATATCTATGACTTGATCGACAGCGACCTTGCCACAGCCATTTCGAACCTGCCGGACCGCCATGAAAATGCATCTATGGTAGGCCGCGCAACCCGGATTGCATCGTACACTCTGCTTGCGGATGCACAAATGACGCGGAACGATTTCGCCGGAGCCAAAATCACCCTTGACAATGTGATTTCGTACGCCAACGCCAACCCATCCAAACTCGGACTGGAATCAGACGTGAAAAGAATCTATGATTCCACCAATCCGATTGGCAAGGAAATCATCTTCGCCGCCCAGTTCAACGATGGCGCGGTCACCGTTTCCAACGGATTTATGAATGCCTGCATCCCAAATCTAGTACCTGCGACGCAAACTGCTTACACCTATCCCGATGATACCGAATCTTCGATCAAGATTTCTACGGGGTCCGGTACTTTACTGATGACGTGGGAGCTGTGGAACAAACTCAAGGAGAACCCGAAAGACAAACGCCTCACAGAACTGGTGTATTCAAAAATCTATGATTTTCAATCGGTCGCCAAAGAGTCGGCCGAGGTCGAGGTTATCGTGGTCGATGGCGCCTCCCATGCGCGATGTCCTTCGACCTTGAAATATTTCGACTTTAAAAACGAAGGACTTACGACAACTCGATCAAGTTGCGACAACATTATCTACCGCTATGGCGGTGTGCTGCTGATGTATGCAGAATGTCTAAACGAAACAGGGAAGACCCTTGAAGCTGCAAACTATCTAAACCAGATCCGCAACCGAGCCGGTATTGACGATACACCCGCAAGCACGCAGGCGGAAATGCGTCTTGCCATCGAAGACGAGAGCTTCCTGGAGCTCTGCTTCGAGGGACACCGGTGGTACAACCTCGTACGTACGAAACGGATCACTCCGGTCATGGAAGCCCATTTCCAACATCGCACGCAAGGATTGGATGCCGTACTTCAGGCCTGCAACAACGGCATGGTGGTCAAGGATGCCAATTCGACAACCGGCATCCCGATCACCTGGAAATGGTCCGGATCAAGCGCGCCTGTGCTCTTCGGGATTCCCTATGACCAGATCCAGCTCACAAACTGGACCCAGAACGAGTTGTATTAATGAATGGAAAGGTTCTGTCCGCCATCTCCGTTGTGGTGGCTGCAATCATGCCGGTGCATGCGCAAATTCCGCGCGGAATCCCCGAGGCCATCGAGGTGACGGAAGAACTCGACATTATCTATCATAGCTACCCTAACGGAGACCGTGTCCCGGATTTCTCCTATTGTGGCTATATGGCCTCGGAAGAGGAAATACCGGATCTGCTGACATCTTCTGATGTGTCGGTTGTGAAAGTCTCCCCCAGCGGGGGTGACGACACACAGCGCATCCAGGATGCCATCGACCATGTGGGTTCGCTACCCGTCCTGTTTTCCGGCTTCCGCGGCGTTGTACTTCTCTCGCCCGGGCAGTTCCGTCTGGACGGAGAACTGGTCATCCAGCACTCCGGAGTCGTGGTGCGCGGAGCGGGATGCGGACACGGCGGCACGACCCTTTTCGCAGCCGGGACCTCCCGCGAAACAGTCTTCACCATCCTGGGCAGGAACGACCGGAAAGAAGGTGAAGCAAAACCGATGCGCAATGAATACGTCCCCGTCAATTCCACTTTGATTCCGCTGCCGGAAGGCCACGGATTCAAAGTGGATGACAGGGTCATCGTCACGCGGCCAACGACCCCTGAATGGATCCGCTTGCTAAAAGCTGACAACCTCGGAATGAGCGCTGACTATCAGCTCTGGGTATGGACACCCGGCGATTACGATGTTCGGTTCGACCGGACCGTGACTTCCGTGAACGAAACTTCCATCACCGTTGACGTACCGATGCCGATATCTTTCGATCCCGAATATGGCGGCGGATGCGTGGCAGCATATTCCTGGGAAGGCAGGATCGACCACGTTGGAATCGAAAATCTGGAACTGGTATCGGAATATGATCCGGATCATCCGAAGGACGAAGATCATCGCTGGATGGCTATCACCTTCGACAATGCCCGTGACTGCTGGGCGAGGAGAATCGTAACTCGGCATTTCGTCAGCTCCCTGGCAGCGATTTGGAACGACGCAAGCCGCATCACCATAGAAGACTGCAAGTGCCTGGAACCGGTCGGTGAAATCGGTGGATTCCGCCGGATGGCTTTCCAGACGTTCGGACAGCAGACGCTCTTCCAGCGCTGCTGGTCCGAAGAGGGATATCATGATTTCAGCGTAGGCGAAAACACGGCCGGCCCGAATGCCTTCGTGCAGTGCTGGGCCACTGACTCCCATAGCTACAGCGGAGCCACCGGGGGATGGTCCTGCGGAACACTTTTCGACCGGTGCTCCATCGATAACGCTCCCTTGATGTTCACCAACATGTACCTCGAAAACATGGGAGGGAGCTGGGCCGCCACCAATTCGCTCTGCTGGATCTGCCGTACGCCTCAGCTCTGGCTGCAGGATCCACCACTTTCGCACAACTGGGCCTTCGGAACAAAGGGACAGAGCTACGGTGACGGCTCGCACGGCGAACACCGCATTTCCAAGCCGGAAAGCCTCTACCATGTCCAACTGGAAGCACGGATGGGGCGGAAAAGTCCCGATGCGGACAAAGTTATCCGGTATCCTCGCATCTTCGGATTCCAGGACCCCCGGAAACTAGTCTACCCCGAAGAATCTATCCTGGAGGCCAAACGGTCGACGCGGGCGGCCACCACGATGGATGTCTGGATTGATTCGATGATCGTAAAGGATCCGCTCGTGACCACGGTGAACCGCGGAATCGATGTGGGATCACTGGACATCACTCATCCGCAGAAGCACGTCGAACTCCATCCCATCGCCATAACCAACGGGAGACTCACCATCGATGGGGAATATGCTGCCGGTAGCACGGCACGTACATCGATGTGGAGAGGAATGCTTCGACGCAGTACGGTTCAGACAGCTTCGGACAACATCAACCGTTTTGTTCCGGGTCGGACGGGAATCGGCTATACGGACTGTCTCGACACGGTCGTTTCGCATTTGAAGTCCAAGGGGCGGATCGGTCTCTACCACTTCCCCGCCCTGTGGTACGAACGCAGACGAGACGATCATGGACGCATGATGCGTGCTAACCCGGATGTCTGGGCTCCGTTCTTGGAGCAGCCTTTCGCTCGCAGCGGACAAGGCGAGGCCTACGACCGGCTAAGCAAATACGACCTTCGTCGTTGGAACGCCTGGTACTGGAACCGGATCGACCAATTCGCCTCGTTGGCAGACCAGAATGGTCTCTTCCTGGTTTCCGAACACTATCTTCAACACAACATCATCGAGGAAGGCGCCCACTGGGCGGACTACCCATGGCGGTCGGCGAACAACATCAACGACATCGGCTTCCCTGAGCAGACTTATTATCAAGGTGACACGCGGGTGTTCATGGCAGAGCAGTTCTACGACGTCGAGCACAATCCGAAACTTGCCGAATACCATCGCCTGTACACCCGCAAGCAATTGGATGCCGTCAAGAACCGTAGCAACGTGATCCATCACCTGGGCATCGAGTTCACGGGACCCCTGCATTTCATGAGGTTCTGGCTGGACTGTATCCGGGAATGGGAGGCGGAGAATGGAAAGGACCTCTACGTCATGCTGAGTGCGACCAAGGATGTCCAGGATGCCATTCTCTTAGATCCCCGTTACCGCACGCTCGTGGACATTATCGACATCCGTCAGTGGTCCTACAACCAGGATGGCAGCATCTTCGAGCCCCGGGGCGGTGTCAATCTCGCGCCACGGCAATATTCCCGGATCGACACGACCGCACAAAGCGGGCCGGATGCCATCGGACGGCAAGTGCGGGACTACCGGACTGCCTACCCGGACATCGCCGTGGTCTCTAATGCAGGCCGAGTCAAAGGCGGCAACTGGATCGCCTTCGTTTCCGGGGGATCAATGTGTGACATTCCAAAAATTACGATACCCTCTTTCTTGAAAGACGTTCTAATGATGAAACCCCTGGATTCACTCACCGTGGAGGGGATTCAATGGGGCATGGGTGATCCAACCGTAGGATACGTTATCTACACGACGGAAACCGAGGTCAAACTCGGTCCCGCAGCGAACCGAAAATCCTACCGGATCCGCTGGATCGATCCAACCACTGGAAAAATCATTCGAAAACCATTGGAAGGGGGCGCAGTCGCCTATATCACAAAATAATCATGAAAAAAATCCTCATTTTTCTTTTTGCCCTCACCGTTTGCATGCCGGGCCTCTCCCAGCAACTGATCAAAAGTTGGGACGGCATCCAAGACAAAAGTATTTCTGAACTGGAACAAGACTATGCGCTACCGCCGGCGGAGTACGCTAGCCATATCCTTTGGGGGTGGGAAGGCGCTATGAACGCCCAAATCATGAAGAACGACCTGGATCTGATGCAGCGCGTTGGCACAAGGGTAATCAACATCGAACCCGGGTACGACTTTCCGTATGAATACCTTTCCGATGGCTGGTTCAAGATGGTCAAGATGGCTGTCAAGGAAGCCAAGGAACGGGGCATGAAAGTCTGGCTCATCGATGATGCAAAGTACCCTAGCGGCTTCGCCGGAGGAAAGTTCTCGCGGGAGCGTCCAGATATGAAGATGTGGGCGCTTGTCGAGCTGGACGAAAAGTGGGAGGTCATGGCTGGGGAGGAATTTTCCGACCGGGAAGTCCCCAAGGGAGCCGTTTCGGTCATAGCCATCTCTGAAGGTCAAGTCAACCGCCAGATTCCCCTCAAGGACGAGAAGATCAGTTTCAACGCAGGGATGAATCCCTGGACAATCCTCTTCGCAGGCTACGCCCACAAGAGCGGAGACACCCGTGCCGTGAACAATCCCACCCGTGGAAAAGACACGACCAACTTCCTCCATGACCACCTCAACCCGGAAGCTGTAGACCAGTTCATCGAGTGGACGCACAATGCGGCCAAGAATGCCTTGGGAAAGGAGTTCGGCCAGACCGTGATGGGATTCCGCGGAGATGAACCAGAGTACATGTACACCCCCTGGACTCCGAAGATCAATGAAATATTCATAGAAAAGAAGGGTTATGATCCCACGCCTTTCTTCGCTTCCTTTTTCGCGCCGACTCGAACCGAATTCGAGAAACGGGTGAAGGCGGACTACTGGGATGTCTGGTCCGAACTGTTTGCGGACAACTTCTTCAAGCGACAGGCGGACTGGCTGGAAGCCAACGGCATGGCCCATATCACCCATTTGAACAATGAGCACCAGATGCCCGTGAACATCGACGCCAACGGAAACTTTTTCCGGACACTCAACCGAGTGCAGATCCCGGGCGTGGACGTGATCAGCAACCACGTCGGTCCCGGCGTAGACAACGACTTCCCGAAACTTGCTTCCTCCGTCGCACATGTCTACGGCAAGCCTCGCGCCTTCAGCGAGACGATGGGCGCTGTGCGGGGCGACTTGACTTCCAGCATGCAGATGCTGAACTACCAGTTCGTGCGCGGCATCAACTATTTTGAATACAATTACTGGAGTTCCAAATCGCAGACGGCGGAATCTTTGATGCAGCGCCCGCATATGAAGTCGCTCTCCGACTACATCAACCGGACTTCCTACCTTTTCTCGATGGGCATTCCAGGCGCAAGGGTAGCCATGTACTACCCCACGCTTTCCATGTGGCTGGGGAATAATGCGGTGTACTGGAACCTCTCCGAACTCTCCCAACAGCTGCTGAGACACCAAGTGGATTTCGACTATGTCGATGATGACGCCTTTTTTGAAGCCCTGACCGTCGGACCGGGATATCTGGAAAACAAGAGCGGACAGAAATACTACACCCTCATCATTCCGCCTACGGACGTCCTCTCCAAAAAAGCTTGGTCGGTCATCCGGGAATTCGTCTCGCTCGGTGGGAAGCTTCTCTTCTGGGGCGGCCGCCCCAGCTTTCTGGTGGACAAAACCTTCACGAAGATGGAGAGTTTCCCGGATTGTCCGGAAGCTGTCTACGAGCCCTTTGAAAGATGGACCACGCAAGTCAAGAGCGTAATGCCCGAACCGGAGATGACGATTCTAGCTGAGCGACCCGCAGGAAACTACCTTACAGGACCGAAGGACACTTGGATCACCGAGCCGACGCCGGCACCCAGAGCAGGTGCGGCCTCCGCACCGCAGGCAACTCCCCGCAGGAGAGCGGCAGACATGCAAGCATGGGTAACCATCGAATCCTTTAAACGCCAGATGGGCACCAAGGAAGTCATTCTCCCGACTGACAGCATCCGGTACACCCGCCGGGTACTGAAAGATGCCGATCTGTATTTCCTGTTCAACGAAGGAAGCCGGGAACAAACCTTTACGGTCTGTTTTGATGCCGTGGGAAGAGTGCGGGAATGGGATGGCTTCACCGGCAAAATCGAGGAAATTCCGTCCCGGATCACTGATGACCGAACGGAAGTGACGTTCACGCTGGAAGGATATGGGAGTAAAATCGTCACGATTTCCAAGGACTGCCGGGAATTCAACGTGAAGGATTTCGGTGCAGCTGGGGACGGGACGACACTCGACACCCGAGCAATCCAGTCCGCAGCTGACGCTGCCTATGCCAACGGAGGCGGAGTGGTGGTCGTGCCAGCAGGCAACTACCTTTCGGGTGCCATTTTCTTCAAGAACGGGGTTGACCTTGAAATCCGGAAAGGCGCCACCCTTATTTCCACCGTCGATTCCGATGACTTTCCGCAGATTTCAACGCGGTTTGAAGGAATCGAACATTTCTTCCGCTGCGCCTTCCTCAACTTCGACAACTCCAGGAATGTCCATGTGTTCGGGGAAGGGACCATCAACGGACGCGGTCAAGAATGGAGTAAGTACCGGAGCAAGGACGGACATTGGGGAAGGCCACGGATGCTGTGTTTCACAAATTGTCCAGGCGGCCGGATCGAAGGTCTTACGATGCTGAATCATGCCTCATGGTGTCTTCATGTCCTGTACACGGATGGATTCACGATCGACAACTTACACATCAATGTCACTTCATATGTGCCAAGCTCGGACGGGGTAGACATCGACTCCTCCAGCAATATCGAGATGACAAACGTCTACACTGACGTCACCGATGACTGTCTTTCCATCAAGAGCGGCAAAAACGAAGACGGACGCCGGGTTGCCAGGACCAGCATGAACATTCTCGTGAAGAACTGCAATTTCGATGGGGGACATGGCGTAGCCATGGGCAGTGAAATTTCCGGCTGCATCAAGCACGTGCTCATCGAAAACTGCGTCTGCGGAGAGCGGAACCAGGCACCCGTTCGGTTTAAGTCCCAGCCCTCCCGCGGGGGTATCATAGAAGACGTCACCTTCAAGGACATGCAGCTGAACAACTGCGGCACCTTCATCTCCGCCAACATGATCTGGCGGATGGTAGAAGACTATCCGGAATACACGCCTCGGACACTGTTAAAGGATATCAAGGTCATCAACGTGAGCGGAAAAGTCAAGGCCGTAGGCATGCTCGTGGGCGACCCTGCGGCTCCGTTCCAAGAAGGTACATTCCAGTTCAGCGGCTGCTTTCTGGAAGCAGGAGAAGGGCTGACCCTGGCGAATGTCGAGCAGAAAAACTTTGATGGGCTGAACATCGTCGTGCCTGACGGCACGGAACCCATCAAGCAAGTGGAAGTGATCGTCGGGGGCAGAGGCTCCGGTTCCGTCAAACCATAGAAATGAGTGTCATTCCCCTACGACGAACATGCCGTGGAGCTTGTCTAAGGAAAGACTGAAGCTGGTTGTGGAAATGCTACCTTCTGTCTTTATGGTAGTGTCTACGGGAACACGTTCACCCGTGTGTGGATCCCAGTATTCCAGCGACGGTTTCGAGCCCCGCACCGTGACAATGGTCGACATCGGAGTGTCAGTCGTGTTCACGAAAAGGTAGATGTCCTTGCCGCCCCGAACCTTGTGGGCATACGTCACGCCCCCTGCATAGTCCCGATCCATCTTCACATAGTAGTCGGCAGGGAGCCCCATATCCACATCTCGGACGGGAATGGCTTGGCGGATTACCTCCTCCAGTGCAGAAGGATAGGGTTTCGGAAGGAAGTAACCGATCCCTCCGGCCTCGTTCTTCTTCGAGAAGATGTTCATGAAACGGTAGGCGGCATGCCGGACCTGGCAGGTCATCGGCTTGCTCTCGGAAATCCCGAAGACCTCGTAAACCATGTCGCGAACCTCGTGGTCACGGCCGAATTCGGCCGACTTATCCGGGAGACGGCTGGTCGCGATCACGGTTCCGCCGGAACGGTAAAATTCCAGGACCTTTCGCGCTGCGTCTGCCGAAAACGTGTCCCCACCCGGAAGGATGAGGATCCTGTAGCGCTCCCAGTTTGTCCGGTTGTTCAGTTTCAGCTCACGTCCCTCAACCGTGCACTTCTCCGTCAGCACCTCCGGGTGGAGGTAGGTGTAGTCAAGGCGAAGGCCCCGGAACAGACTCTCCCCCACATCCATATAGTCGATCTCCGGAGGAACTACCCCTCCCATATAAGAATAGTAGTGACCGTTCAACCCCATCGACGGGAAAGTGAAGGCCGCCTGCAACGCGGCGATCGGATACACCACAGCGATGTCCGCCACATGGCGACCACCGCGCATCATGTACCCTCCGCGGCCAAGCAATGAGTCGACACCGTAGAATTTGTGCTCGAACTCGATCTGGATGTTCGTGCCCATCGTGAGCTGGTCCAAGGATACACGCATGTAGTTTTCAGGCGTAAGCGCATTGAACTGAGGGCGGCTGTAAGCCGCGAACGTCTCCGTGAACATCTCGGGCTTGTCCCAGTTGTAGCACGCAGAGGACACCACCTTGTACCCCACGTTCGCTCGCCCTGGATAGTAGATGTCATCCGTGCCCGGTACTGACTGGTACTTGAACACCTTCATCAGATCGCCATTCGGGCCGACAGGGTTCCGCGACTCCTCCTGATCCAGATGGCCGCCGCACTTGATCCCGTGCTCCTCACACCAAGCCGACAACTGGCCGATGTAGTTCTCGCTGAACAACTCCGCACGATAGCCGAAAAGCGCGTTGCGTGCAGCAGCAGTCTCCGGACCGATCGAGTACCACAGCGCAGGATAGAGCGTCATCGGATCAAAGCCGTAACGCTCCTGAAAGCCGGCGTTGAACTTGGGCGTCCACAAACGGCCGTCGTTGTTCATCAGGGTCGGCTCGTCGTAGAAAGTTCGTTCGATGACCGTACCGAAATATTTCCCCAGATGCTTGTAATACGCACCGAAATTCAAGTCGATATACTTGCTTACCGCATCCCGGTCCAGGTAGTCCACGACCCCACCCTTGGAGGACTTCGGCAAGAAGGCAGGGTTCAAGTAGAACAGCATTACCTTCCAGTCCCCTGCGGCAGGTGTGTACGTCAACACACTGTCTTGGAGGCAGTCGCTGATGTCGATCCGGCGGAAATCGTTCAGCTCCATCGCGACAGCGCCGATGTAAATACAACCGTCCGGAAGACGGAGACGCGCGGTCGTCCCGCCGGGCACGTCTGATTCGGCCAGCTCGATCGACTTCGCGCAGTCATCGGGATAACGGCTGTAAAAATGACCAGCCGCCATTCCGCTGGGAAACTCCCACTCGTCATATAGCGTCGATGCTTTGAAGCCCAGCTTCAGGCCAGTCTCGACAGCATGTTCATACAGCCGAAAGTAATCCTCGCTCAGATAGGACGTTCCCTCCGTCTGAGGTTTCCGACGCGAGTTCTGCATATACGACGGCGAGAGGCCTTCCGTGTTCCCGCCACCAGGAATCAGCACGAAGGAGCCCCACTTGCCGGCTTTGAAGTCACGTGTAACGCTCTCCTCCATGCTCTGCTCCGTCGCATGCGAGAGCGGAAGCCCGATAAAGCGCACACCACGGAACGCCGGATCCGGAATCCGGAATTGCTCGTATTCCACCTTTGTCATGTCGATGCCGGCCACCGTATAGGCCTCCTGGGAAACGCAAAGGAAGCTGAAACACAGAAATACGGCCGAGGATAGGATGATTCTCAAAAATTTCATGTCTTCGGGTTTTGTGTTTGTACACAAATTTAGTGAATTTTCATCTAAAAACGTTTGTTTTGTATTTTATTCTTCATATCTTTCTCGGGAATACGCCTCCCTGAATCCATTCATGCCATAAGTTAAGTAATAATCAAGCAAATAGCATCCATAATTATCGCTCAATCATTATTGCTTCTGCTTGGAACGCTCATTCAACTCGCAGCCTGAGTGGAAAACGAAATTCCGGTCATGGAAACGAGAGATTAGAAGATACCCCGATGTCTGGATTGAACGGGACACGGAACAAACAGAAACTGGTCAAGGTCGACCGGAAATGTAAATAACCACGACTACAAACTGTAGTCCACGTCCACTTCTCTCCGGAACAACAAGTGGATCCTCTTTCTGGCCAATTCTGAAGGCAAGCACAACATCTACGCGGCAGAATTGCATTACAACATCATTTTCATTAACAAATCAAATAAAGAAATGAAAAGTCATTTTTTATTTTCTGAGAGAAAGAAGTATTCTCTTTTGGTGCTTCTTCTTGCTTTCTGTACATCTGCCTTTGCGCAGCAACAGATTTCCGGAACAGTTAAAGATCCGGCTGGCGAATCCATTCCAGGAGCGGGAGTTGTCGTTGTCGGGACGACAACAGGTGCCGTTACGGACATCAATGGATATTTCACTCTTTCTGTCCCGACAAATTCAACTCTAACCATTTCGTGTTTGGGTTATGCTGACGAGCAGCTGGTCGTTTTGCCGAATCAGTCCACATATTCGATTGTATTGACGGAAGCTTCCGCCCTTCTTCAAGAAACGGTTGTTATCGGGTATGGAAATCTCCCCAAGCGCTCAGTGACTACGGCAATTTCCGCCGTAAAATCTGACAAGTTCGAAAGAATGCCGGTCGGCACGCTTGGGGAATCACTATACGGCCAATTGCCAGGACTATATATTGTCCAAGGTGATGGCCAGCCAGGCACAAATGTCTCGATGAGAATTCGTGGAACAGGATCGCTTACCGCATCCAGCGATCCGCTTTATGTAATTGATGGATTTCCCACTAGCGATGCCTCCTTCTTTTCAAACATGGCCCCTGAAGACATCGAAACCATTACTGTTTTGAAAGACGCAGCCTCGGCTGCAATCTATGGTTCACGTGCCGGGAATGGGGTCATCATGATCACAACAAAAAAAGGAGTCAAAGGTGATGTGCCAAAGGTCATATTCAGTGTTCAGGGCGGATTCCAGCAACCGCAAAGATACATTGACGTACTGAATGCTTCTGAATTTGCTTTGATGATAAAGGATGCGCGAGCCAATAATAAAATGGCTCCGCTTGCAATACTGGATGACCCCGGACAATGGCATGAAACAAATTGGCAGAAGGAATTTTTCCGCACTGCCCCTTTCCAGCGTTATAACGTCGCTGTTCGTGGATCCACCAATAAAGTCAGATATGGAATTTCCGGACAACTGCAAAGTCAAGAAGGCATTGTCCTCAACTCCTTCAATAAAAGAATTGGCATCAACAGCAACTTGGAAATCGATATCAACAAATATGTTACTGCAGGTTTGAGCCTGGATGCCACCTACTCAAAGCAGCGCCGACAGTCCACAAGCGGAGGTAATACCACATTTACTGCCGGAACAATCGCCGAAGCCGTTACCTATCCTCCCATCTATTCCCCATATGTTGAAAATGGAGATTATTTCCAACTACAGCAGCACGCTAAAGGGACCGATTTTAACTCTGAATTGCGTAATCCGTTGAGTAAACTGCTTGAAATCAACAACGATTTCAACACGGTACAACTGCTTCCCAAAGTTTTCGTCGAGGTAAAACCTTTGGAGGGGTTTGTCGTTCGCTCTGAGGTTACAGCAGCCTTTTCAGCTCAAAAGAACGAGTATTACAGGTCTGCATATAGCCCGGGCTCATCAAACACCGGTAACAAATCCACCCCGAATCTTGCAGCAATTGATGCGTACAGGGCCTCTGCATTTAACTATAACTGGTACTGGTCTTCCACAATCAATTATACGAAAAAGCTAGGGGATCATACAATCATTGCGATGGCCGGATACGATGTTTCATACTACAATGGTTACGATGTTCGACAAGACGACAGAATAAGCGGCGATTATCCGATTGCTTACGGCAACACGAACATCAAGAATGTAAATGGTGCATATATTTGGAACGGTTCCTCTAACAACTCGGAATACGCTTTCGATGCCGTCTTCGGTCGCCTCAACTATGATTTAAATAACAAATATATCGCTTCAGCATCCATCCGGCAGGATCGCTCCTCCAAGTTCGGGCCCGAAAATCGAGCGGGTATCTTCTGGTCGGTTTCCGGCGCTTGGAACATTGCAGAGGAAAACTTCATGAAAACACTTGACTGGCTTTCCGTCGCGAAGATTCGATCCAGTTATGGTGTAACAGGAAATGATAACATCGGCAATAATTATGTTTGGACTTCCACTCTTGACACGATTAACTACACTTTTGGAGAGGGCACTGACATTGCTGCAGTCACTGGATACTTCCCTAAAGGCTATTCCAACAGAGGACTCGGATGGGAAACGAACAAGCAATTCGATATCGGCTTCGATCTCGGACTTTTCAATGCGCTTTCAATCACGATCGACTGGTACAACCGAGTCAGCGATGCGGTTCTCTCTGCATCGATTCCCAATCTAAACGGGAAAAGCAGTACAGTAACCATGAATGCCGGTAATATTCGAAATCGCGGACTGGAAATCGCTGTTTCTGCACCAATCTTTGACAGGGCTTTCAAGTGGAATTCCACCTTCAACATTGCATTCAATCGCAACAAGCTTCTTTCCTTAGCTACGGGCAACGACTATTATGGTTCCGTAAACGGGATGTTGAGAAACTACGTCGGGCGACCACTTGGAGATATGTATCTTTACATCAATGATGGCGTTTTCATTGATGATGCTGACGTGGCTGCCTCTCCTAAATTTTTTGGAATGGGCACTCCCGGAGATCTCAAATTCAAAGATGCCAACGACGACAAATCGATTACGGTTGACGATATGGTTTATGCCGGAAACAACATGCCAAAATTCAACGCTGGATGGAGTAACCAGTTTTCATACAAGAATTGGGATCTCTCGCTTGTATTTGATGCGCAGCATGGAGGTTTGATGTACTGGGGCTTCGGATATGCAGCAGGTCTCAATCGCCATATGGAAAATGCATTCTCTGTTTTCGCGCGTAACAGATGGCGCAGTCCTTCAGAGCCTGGTGATGGTATTTCTCAAAAGGCTGGTTCTTCCAATGTAATGCTTTCACTCCTCAGTCAGACCCGCTATTTATTTAAGTCCGATTACCTCAAACTTCGCAACATTTCCATCGGATATAACCTTCCCAAACAATTCAGCAAAATGATGGGGCTCAATGGCATTAGACTTAGCGCAAATGCTCAGAACCTATTCTCTATTGATGAATATCCCGGATACTCCATTGAAGGCGGCGGCATGGGCGGATCCACCGGTGGTACTGACCGAGGAAATTACCCTGCCGTCAGAACTATTACTTTTGGTTTAAATGTTGATTTTTAATCGATTCTTCACGATAATAAAATTATACGTAATATGAAAAAAATCATATCAATATTGATGACTGGGGCACTATTCGCACTTTCATCTTGCAGCGGTTCATTCTTTGACCTGTATCCGACTGACCAGATGACCGCGGAGAACTATATGAACAATGTCGGCGAAATTGAGACAGTGCTGTATTCCGCTTATGCGGGAATGCGAGGAGCATTTGCCAACAACATTGTCTATATCGGAGAACTTCCTACCGACAACGCTTACGATTATAAACTGAACAATTCTGCACCTCACATCTCGTACCATGAGTCCACCGTAAATTCCCAACATGCTGAAATCGCGAACTTGTGGTATGCCTGTTACCAGATCATAAACCGATGCTGTCTTGTCATCGAATCAATCGATAAGCTGGAAGGCGTTCCGACGGAGACGTACAATGACATCGTTGGTCAGGCGAAATTCTTACGTGGGTATACCTACTATGTCATGGTTCGGGTATGGGGTGATGTTCCGCTCGTGCTTGAAGACATCAAGGACTACATGAAAGTCTTTGAATACGGGCGCGCGCCTAAAGAACAGGTCTATTCTCAGGTTATTGATGATCTCAAAGATGCCGAGGCGATGTTGCCCGGTTTTCGTCAATCTGCTGAAAAGGGAAAAGCGACTGCAACCGCTGCTCAAGCAATTCTTGGTGATGTCTATTTGACACAGAAAGATTATGCGACGGCACAGACCTACTTCAAGAAAATTATCGATAAAGAAGGTGCCAGTTTAGGCCTATTGGATGATCACAAAGAGATCTTTGATGCGAATAATGCAAATAATAAAGAAATTATTTTTTCGGTGCAATACGCCCACAATCAAACACCATCATTGAGCAATTACCTTGGAAGCGCCTCTCTTGGGAATATTCAAGGGGTTATGATTGATCCTTTAGGTGTCGGGAGTAAGATCTATGGAGTGAACATCCTGATGATGACGCACGAACTGGAAGCAAAATTCTCAGAAAACGATCTGCGGCGTTCCCTTATCTATTTGGATTGCGTATCACCGGACTATGGCTGCATCATTCCGCAGACCCTGAAGTATTTTGACTATCAAAATGTCGAAGATGGTCGTTCCGGCACTCCTGATTCCGGCTGTCACACCATCATCAGCCGCTTTGCGGATATTATACTTAAATATGCAGAATGCCTTAATGAAACGGGCTCGACTTCCGCAGCGATCATGCAACTCAAACGCATCCGTGATCGTGCCGGGCTGGAAACAAATGTGCCGGAATCACAAGATGCCGTAAGAAGCGCCATCGCGAACGAAAGACAGTTGGAACTTTGCATGGAGGGTCATCGGTGGTTTGATCTTGTGCGTACGGGTCAGGCACTCAATGTTATGAATCGATTCTACTCCAGAGTTGACGCCCCGTCTCTGCATGCCACGATCCTGCAGTATGAATATGGAGATAACGCAAAACTAGAAGATTTTGAGCTTCTTTATCCAATTCCATATGCTCAAGTCATTTTGAATCCGAACAAGCTAACGCAGAATCCTGGTTATTAACCGCCTCTTCCCAGAGTATTTGTAATATTATCGAGGGTGACTGACGGTCACCCTCTTTTCATTAAAATGATACATTTGTGTTTGTACACATTTTTCGGTTTTGTTTTGTAATTGTGCCAAAATCTGCTATCTTTGTCCTTTAGCATGTAAAAACTAGCCCTCAACAACGCGTTGCATTGCATTAACCATAATAATTTCAATTCCAAAGATGAAGAATCATTTTTTGATTGCCGTCATCAGAAGGGTTGCCCTCGCGGCTTGCCTTCTCGGTGTCAGTTTGTCTGCTTTCGCGCAGCAACAAATCTCAGGAACCATTCTTGACACTTCCGGCCAGCCCGTGATCGGTGCATCCGTAATGGTTCCTAACACCACAAGCGGTGTCGTGACAGATCTCGACGGCCGCTACACCATCTCAGTACCGACAGGTACTCAACTCGTAGTTTCGTGCATTGGGTACGTCAATCAGTCCTTCACGGTTTCCCAGGGTCGAAACACATACAATCTCGTCCTTTCCGAAGATGCGGAAATGCTGGAAGAGACCGTAGTGATCGGCTACGGCACCGTTAAAGTCAGAGACCTCACCGGATCCGTGGCCGCAATCGGCGAGAAAGATCTCGAAACGCCCGTTACCACCATCGGTGAAGCCATCCAGGGCAAGATGGCCGGTGTCGTCGTGTCCCTCAACGACGCGACCCCGGGTGCCGCACCGCAGATCCGCATCCGCGGCACGAAGTCCATCACCCAAACGAATGACCCGCTCTACATCGTGGACGGTTTCCAGACCAACAGCCTTGTGAATGTTCCAACGGACCAGATCAAGAGCATCAACGTCCTGAAAGATGCAGCGGCAACGGCGATCTACGGATCGCGGGGCGCATCAGGTGTGGTCATTGTGACGACAAAGAGCGCCGTCGAAGGCCAGACCCGTGTCACCTACAACGGTTATGTCCAGATCAAGGACTCCTCGGAGAACATCCGGGACGTGATGGACACCTATGATTACTTGAAATTCACGTTGGGATACATCCGAGACTACAATCCCGGTGGATTCGCAACCGCTTCGAGGTATTTCGGCATCGGTTCCGCCTATGGCAACCACTATGCTGACTACGCCAACGTCAAGGTACACAACTACCAGAGCGACCTCTACAAGACTGCCATCACCCAAAGTCACAACCTGACAGTGAGCAACGGCACGCAGAGGAACAGGACCATCTTCTCCTTGAACTTCATCAACGACGACGGAACCGTGATCAACTCCTACTTCAAGCGGGCGAACGCCTCCCTGAAGACCGTCGAGAAAGTCACCGACAACCTGGATCTCGAACTCAATCTTTCCTATTCCTTCCGCCAGAACCGTTCAAATCCCCGTCTGGCTGCTGCGTTCCGTTATAGACCCATCGACAATCCGCTCGGAGACCCGACGGCCACCGATGCCTTCGGCGCCGGCCTTGAAGGCTATATCAACGAGACCTCCGATCCGGTCGGATTGACCTGGAGCACACAGAACGATTCGTACAACCATAACTTCCGCGGAATCGGCGCAATCAACTGGAAACCGCTTGACGAGCTCACACTCCGTTCCGAAATCGGAGTTGGAAAGGACTTCAGGAAGAACGAGGGATATGAGGAAGGCTTCGGCACGACTACGAACCAAGCCAGCCTCAACCGCTCCGAATCCGGCGACCTCCACTGGACGAACACCGCCTCCTATCAGATTCCGTTTAAAAGTCAGAACCATCGTGCCGACATCATGGTCGGTCATGAATACATCTACGGGAGCGGTGATTGGATGGCATACTCTGCCCAGATCTTCCCCAGTCATTTTGACCGCAGCACGACGCTGGCCATGCTGAACCAAGGGGCTAAAAACAACCAGTTCACGCAATCGGTCGATGTGCCGAGCAAATCCGTTTCCTACTTCACGCGTACCAATTATTCTCTCTTGGACCGGTATCTTTTCACATTCACATTCCGCGCGGACGGTTCTTCGAAGTTCGCTCCGAACAACCGGTGGGGCTACTTCCCTGCAGCGGCCTTTGCATGGCGTGTGACCGACGAACCTTTTCTGGCAAGCACTCAGAACTGGTTGTCGAACCTCAAACTCCGCCTTTCTTATGGTTCATCAGGCTCGGATGCCATTTCTGCAGGACTTTGGAAGGAGACCTGGTCGCTCGGCAACTTTCTGACCAACTACACAATTTCGAACGACACACAGAACACCGACGATGGTGCAAACTTCGTTTACGGACCGGGCTCCATGATGCAGAATCCGGATCTCAAGTGGGAAACCACCATTACCCGTAACCTCGGCCTTGACTTCGGCTTTTTGGATGAACGCATCTACGGCACCGTCGAAGGTTACTGGGCCACGACCCAAGACCTGCTGATGCCGATCTCAGTGAACGCAGCGAGCGGATATTCTTACCAGTATCAGAACATGGGAACCGTATCCAACAAGGGTTTGGAATTCTCTCTCGGCGGCGACATCATCCGCACCCGGGACTTTACCTTAAGCGGCAATTTCATCTACAACTACAACGTCAACAAAATCGAGAAGCTCTCTCCTTCTGTGACTGCCACTACGTACGGCCAATGGGTGAACTCCGAGCACCGTCCCAGCATTGGTGAATACTACCTGCGGGAAGGCCACGCCATCGGATCCATCACCGGTTATGCCTACGAAGGCTGGTACACGGTGGATGACTTCAACTACGATCCCGCCACCCATGTCTACACCCTGAAGGATAAGATTCCAGACTGGGCGGAAGACTCCTACTTCACCTCCTTCGTCCGTGCTTCCGGCCAATCCGCCTTCCCGGGTGCCGCAAAGTACAAGGATCTCAACGGCGACGGCGTGATCACCACAGCTGACACATACGAACTTGGCGAGATGACCCCGCGTTCCACTGGATCATTCAATTTCAACGGCCGCTGGAAGAATTTGGATTTCGCCCTCAATTTCAACTACGTCATTGGCGGACACTTGCTCAACTACTGGTCGCTGATGTCCACCTACGGTGCTAAGGACAATTATTTCGGAGCCAACCGTCTTTCGTTCGTGTCCGGAGCCTATTCTCCGTACCGATGGAACAACGGTGAATTGGAATTCGTCGATGATCCCGCCCAGTTGACTGCCATGAATGCAAATGCTACGATGCATTCTCCGACCTCCATGGTGGGCATGCTCGCGGACCGCTGGCTTGAGGATGCTTCCTACCTCCGATTGAAGAATGTGACCCTTGGATACACCCTTCCCAGGACTTTGGTCAAGAAGATCGGGGTGAGCAATCTCCGCCTGTATTTTACGGCGACGAACGTCCTGACATTCACCAAGTACACCGGACTCGATCCGGAGGTCAACACCAACCGATCCCGCGGTGTCAGCGGTGCTTCCTTCCCGACTCCGGGTGTGGATAACAACGCCTATCCTATCGCAAGGACATACACTTTCGGTCTTAATATTTCTCTATAATGTCACTGAATCTCAGAATCAAAATGAAAAAGATATTCAAATATTTATTTGTAGCCCTTGCCGGAACTGCCGCCGTCTCCTGCAACCTGGAGACCTCATCTCCTTCTGTCGTGGACGGTAAATTCGTCTTCGGCGGCATCGAGACGGCAAAACTCGCAATTCTCGGTGCATACAACCAGCTCATCAATGACTACAACAACGGGTATGTGCCGAACTTTACCAACATCGGTTCGGACATCGAGCGTTGTTCCGTCGGCAACATCACTGATCTTGTCGGGGGCGCCCAACTCTACCTCGAACCGTATGACGAAACGCGGTTCAACATCAACTTCCAGAGAGGGAACTGGGATCGCTTCTATTCCATCATCTTCAAATGCAACTCCATTATCGAAAACATCGAGTCCAACGATAAGTTCGACGAGATCGTAGCGACGGCCCCGAATGATCTTTCGGATCTGCTCGGCCAGGCATATGCTCTCCGCGCATCTGTCTACTACGACATGGTCATGTATTACGGAGACGTAATCTACATCCAGAAGGCACGCGAAGTAAGCGAAGAGCTTACCAGCCGTGACCAAATCATCGAGAACGAACTGGAGAACCTCATCAAGATCGAGCCTTACCTTTATGCGATGGGTGAGAACAGCCACTACTCCGATCAGATCACTCGCAACTTTGTGGATGGTCTCATCGGTCGGTTGTGCTTCATGGAAGCCGGATACCAGACCCGCCGTACAGATCTCGGTGCCGATTTCTACAAAGACAAAGACGGCAATCCTCTTTCCTTCGACATATGGGGAACCGATGCCGAAAAGAATGCGCAATACGGACGCCGCACGGATTGGAAAAAGTTCTATTCCAAGGCTCTTCCCTTCCTGAAAAAAGCTGTCGAGCAGCCCGGTTCCGTTTCGTTGACGACGGTTGATCCGCGCCCGAACGGAGCCCGCATTTACGGGAACCCCTTCCAGTATTATTTTCAGCAGGTCAACGAGCGTACCAAAGCTTCCGAGACAATCTTCGAAGTGACCATGAAAGCCCTCGGCGGCGGCTCCCGAATTGCATACAACTTCGGACGCGGTTCCGCCGGCAGCAGCCCTGGATGCCCTCCGAAGGCCAACGCACAGATTTGTTCGTATCCGGAAGTCTACTACGGAGAATTCGATCCTCAAGACATGCGTCGCGACGTTTCCATGAGCGTGACCGGATCCTCCGGAACAGGCGTAGAAGTCCTCTACAATTTCGACCTGAAGAACCGTCTTACCATCGGAATCGGTCTCAACAAATACGATCCGAACCGGGTCGAGGCTCCGGATCTCCGCCAGCTTAACAGCGGCGTGAGCTACATCCACATGCGTCAAGCGGACATCATCCTCATGCTTGCGGAAGCGTATGCCCAAACCGGCGAGATGGCCAAGGCGGAGACGGAGTTGCGCAAGATCCACAACCGTGCCTTCCCCGCCTCCATTGCGGAAGCCAAATACTCGGAACTCCTTTCCAATTGCGGCGGAGACATTGTCGAAGCCATCCTGAAGGAGCGTCAACTGGAATTCCAGGGTGAAAATCTTCGCCGATGGGATCTGATCCGAAGCGGCAAGATGCCCGAAGTCGCCGTCACTTTCAGAAGGAAGCTGGTCGACCACATGGCTCAGCTCAAGGCAAACGGCTATGCCACCTTCGAGAACGGGAATGAACTTTCCAACTATGTGTGGACCAAACTCGTGGACGCAAAATCCCAGTACGGCTACCGACTCACTACCCAGTGCCCGGAAAACAAGATGGATGATCCCGTCCTCTATCCTGGCTGGCGCGGACAGCACGATGACTGGGCTGCGGCGAAGTCGGCCTTTACCACGAGCACCGGAAACACCGTCAAGGTAAAGACAGAGGAGGTTGCCACCAACCTTGCTATCAAGGGCTTATTCAAACACATAGAGCCCGGCTCCGCAGAAGCAACGGCACTTGAGGCTGACGGCTACAAGCAGACGCCTTGGGCCATCGGCATGTATACTTCGGGTGGTATTGAAGATCCTGACCGAGAAGCCGAATGGAGCACCAAGTTCCTTGGCGGCTACACCGATGCCGACTTCGCGGCCAAGAAGGCTCCCATCTACTTGATTCCCATGGAGCACGCTGTATGCGTTACCACAGGCCTTTCGAACGGATACGGATTCTCCAATAAATAATCTTTTATTGATACAATTTTAAGGAGGGCGGCTAAAAATAATTTTTAGCCGCCCTCTCTTTTCAATAAAATAGGCATTCGCCCGATGATGTTATTTTACGCAACAAGGAATTACCAGCCGGGATTCTGGACATACAGACCCGGAACCGCCAACATTTGGGCTTCGGGAATTGGGCTGAGATATTTTTCCGTCACGACATTGTCAATCGCAACACCCTGCCGGTATTTCCCGTCCACTTTGTAGCGGTCGAACATGGCTTTCGTGTCCTGCACCCATTCACCATAACGGATTTCGTCGAACCAGCGAACACCCTCCATGAACAATTCCAGTTGACGCTCCTGTTTGACTAATTGAAGTGCATCACCGGGAGAGCTTGCGCTGACCGTAGGAACACCGGCGCGGATGCGAATATTGTTCACATATTCAAGTGCCTTTGCGATCTGACCCTCCTCGATTAGCAACTCAGCATAGAGCAGCTGCATATCTTCAAGGCGAAGAATCGGGAAGTTCAGCGGCCATCCGTTTCCAGGATAAGAATAACTCATCCCCACTGCCTCATGCTTCTGGATAAAGGGGAGGTATTTGGTAATCAAGGTAAGCTCCCATGAATCAACCATCGATCCGTCTTCAAGAGCAATGCTGATCTTCCGGTTGGAATAGGGATTTACCGTTGCCCCAAATGCGTCATATCCGTTGACGAAGTACTCCATTTCTCCGCGGGGATCCGAATTCTTCATGTATTCGTACAGCAGTTTCGCTTCAATGTAGGCAGGGGTCATCAACCCCCCCTGTGCTCCCTTTGGAACGTAATTTTCCGGAAGACTTCCCCCGGTCTCGCTACCAGCCATGCTATTGCCTGAACTCTCCGTATGCTGGATGGAGAAAATCTGATATTGATTGGAGATCGAAGGATCCGTTAGCCATTGCTTCTTCCATTCGACGAGATTCGGAGCCCAATACTTGTTCCCATTTTGTTTGGAATAATCCAGCACTTTCTCAAGATAGGTTTTTGCACTCGTCTTTGCGGCAACATCGTTGAAAGGCCATCCTTTGAGTGTCATGTATACCCGCGCAAGCATCGCCTCGGCGACAATCTTGTCCGCACGTCCTTGACCTCCGACGGCAGAGCCGCTCGAACTCTTGATTCCCGCCTCATACGGAAGCAGCGTCTCCGCCTCCTGAAGCTCTTGGATCGCAAAAGCAATCACATCCTCAGGAGAAGACTGCTTCAGCATTTTCGCCTCTGAAACGGAGAGCTGGTGATCGACAATCGGGACATTACCGAATGTACGTGCCAACTCGAAGTGAGCATAGCCGCGGAGGAAGTGCAATTCCCCGATAAACTGATTCTTCTGTGCGTCATTGTCAAATGCAACATTGTCCACATTGCCCAGAACAGCATTGCAGTTGTTGATCAGACTGTACCAATCCGACCACAAGTCATTGGCATCGCCGAGACTGCTCGTAAATCGCATGTTTGACACCTCTGAGCAACTTCGAATGCCGTTTGCAACCGGATCGACCCACACATTGTCCGAACGTTCCTCAGAGAGGAGAAGGTACTGATTGAGCTCGATGGACCGTAGCCCTGAATAGACCCCGAGAATACCCTGCTCGACGTGTGCAGGGGAGTTGTAGAAGCCGTCGGGAGAAAGGGAACCTACCGGAGGAGTCGTGAGATATTGTGTGCATGACCCGCTAAGTATTGCGATTCCGGCTAGAATGAATATGTTTTTAAAGAACTTGAACATGGTTTTCATCTTTAGAAATTAATGTTGATACCGGTGGTAAAGGTCCGTGCGGAAGGATATGCCCCATAATCCATACCTGTTCCCACATTGGAGGCTTCGGGTGAGTAACCGTGATAATAGTTATCCAGAATGAGCAAATTTTCGCAGGAAATGAAGAATCTGGCGGAATTGATAATTCGCTTGAAAGGAATCCGATAACCGATGGTAAGGTTCTTCACACGGAAATAATCCGACTTATAAAGGAAACGAGAGTCGGAATCCGGCTTGACTGCACTCCGCTGATAGGGAACCTTACCATTACCCGGATCTTCTTCGGACCACCAAGCATCACGCCACCATCCCATCGCATTGGTTTGCGGACCCATGCCGGCGCGGTCGATTGCGCGTCCGATCGTGCCGTAAATGGAGCCGCCGGTCTGGGCAGTGAAAAGAATTGAGGCATCAAGATTCTTCCAAACGAAACGATTGGTCATACCGAAGACAAAATCCGGTGTCGGTTTGCCGAGAAACACCATATCATTGCCGCTTGTCGTGGGGTCAATGTTTCCGTCTCCGTTTGTATCCTGATGCCGGAGGTCACCCGGCTTGATGGGAGAACCATTGTAAGTCGGGTAGATGCCGTTGTGAGCAGCGGCATAGTCATCAATTTGTTTCTGGTTCATCCAGACGCCCTCACAAACGAGACCGTAGAAATAGTCAAGCGGCTGTCCAACTTCCCGAACGTTGTAGGCACCATTTCTGGAGGTGTACACGGTCGTATTCTCCGTACCGAGCTGAAGAACCTCATTCCGATTGTACGACATGTTGAAAGAGGTGCTCCAAGAAAAATCGTTTTTTTGAATATTGTGAGTGTTGAGCTCGAGTTCCACACCTGTATTGTAGATCGATCCGGAATTGTCAAGCGTCGAGGACATTCCGGAAGTGGTCGGAACAGGGACATTGTAAATCAACCCCGTCGTAGTTTTAGTATACCAGTCGATCGAGGCCTGAATCCGGTTATTAAGAAAGCCAAGATCCATCGCAATGTCGGTGGAATGCGTATGCTCCCATCCAATGCTCTTGTTTCCAACCGTACCAATGACATAGGCAAGCTCATCCGCATAGGTGGTCTGTGAAAGGGTGGAATAGGCACGCGAGCCCACACCTCCGTTGTTTCCGGTCTGACCGTAACTAGCCCGGATCTTGAATGTGTTCCACCAGTCGTTGACACCCCAGTTCCTGAAAAACTCTTCATTGGAGACCATCCATCCAGCGGACAGAGAGGGGAACCAAGCCCATTTGTTTTCGGAGCCGAATCCTGAATAGCCGTCATAACGTAGCGAGGCACTCAGCATGTATCTGCCGGCAAAGTCATACTGAACACGCCCGAACAAAGAAAGCAGCTTTGAATTCGTGCTCTCATTGATTGAGGAACGGTCCACTTTCGGGGTCGTAGTCGTACTGGATCCATTGAACGTTCCCGTTATGGTGTCATTGGCAAGGTTGCTGAAATTCTGCTGCGTAGAGAAGCCGATGTCACCCAGTTCTGATGACGCTCCGACCATGAAATCGATGTGGTGCCTGTTGAATGTTTTGTTGTAGTTGGCTACTACTTGCAAAAGCGTGTTGATCGAATAGTCTGTCGAGTGGCTGGCCGATGATTTGACTCCCTCTGGATTGGTCAACCAGTTTCCGTTGATGATCGTGTTGTTTGTGAACGTATGGTTGTTGCGGTTAAAATAATTGGCAGAAGCCGTCGCTTCGACAAAAAAATCTTTGATCGGCGTAAAACGAAGGAAGGTGCTCGCTTGAAGCCTGAAGGTGTTCGATTTCGGAGCGATCAAACGATTGTATTCCGCCGGCCAAGCCGAGGTTCCGGACCAATCATACTTAATGTTTGGATAGTAAGCCACGTTGTAGCCCACACCCGGACCGGATACAGGTGGAGAAGAGAGATATCTATGTGCCTGGGAATCTTTGCCATTACCCCGTCCGGATCCCGTGTTCATGGTAAAGGACGGAGAAAGATTCAGTCCTGCGGTGAACAGTGAACTGATCTTGGTTTGAATGTTGGTTCTCAGGTTGATCCGCTTGTAATTGGAAGCCGGAAAAAGACCGTCTTGATCCATATATCCCAGCGAAAACATGTATTGGGTGTTGTCTGTCGCGCCCGCAATGCTAACATTATAGTCTTGGGTTCCGGAAGGCTTGTACATTTCCTTCTGCCAATCCAGCAAGCTTAGTTCTTCGCCGTTGTCCGTGTAGGTATGGGTTTTCCGAAGATCCTCGCTAACGTATTTAAACCATCTTCCATCGAATATGACCCCATTTAGACCGTTGTAGGATGGAGAGTTCTGCTTGACGTTGGCGAGGCGGGTGGCATTATCATCCGAGATTTTTCCAGCAGGATACATTGCGAGATAGTTGTCATCCGCACTCTTGATCCAGCGCTCCATCCATTCCACGGAATTCAGAACATCGATTTTCTTTTCCAAAGTAGCAACTCCGTAAGTGGCTGAAAACATCACTTGTGGGCGTCCTTTCTTACCCTGCTTTGTGGTAACGATGATGACGCCATTAGATCCCCGGGAACCGTAAATGGCCGAGGAGGCAGCATCCTTCAAGACTTCAATGCTGGCGATATCGTTGGGATTCACCCCTTGCAGATTGCCTTGCGGCACACCGTCGACGACATACAACGGATTATTTCCTGCACTGATGGAGGCAGTACCCCGCACGTGGATCTGAGGATCGGCCCCCGGCTCTGCGGAAGAAATCCGAACCGAAACACCTGCAAGCTGACCCTGAAGAGCATGCTCGGCACGCGCCATCGGGCGGTCCTCAATCGAAGAGTTATCCATGGATGCAACGGCGGAAGTGAGGTTGCTCTTCTTGACAGAGCCGTAACCGATAACGACCGTCTCCTCCAGAAGTTCGACATCCTCTTCGAGAACCACCCGCATTCCGGGCATAGCAATTACATTCCGGGTTACATAGCCGATGCAAGACACTTCGAGTCTCGTCCCGGTTTCGACCGAAATGGCGAATCCCCCGTCCTCGTCGGTGATGACTCCGTTTGTGGTCAAGGGGACAAACACGGATGCCCCGATGACGGGTGCGCCTGTAGGATCTACAACTGTTCCTGAAATGGCATTCTGCGCAAACGCAGAAGTGCCAATCAGCAGAAAAGCTGCGCAAATCGATAGCAATGATGATTTCATCTCATTAATGATTAGGATTGATGATAAAAATGGATAAAAAGATTCACTAGTAATGGGTATGGTTAGCCACTGATTCCTTCAAGAAGTCCGGATCGTTATTCGGCTTCCTTTTCCCAGAAGCTCCCGCCCAGCCGAAGACACGCAACTTTCCGTTTGTAAGTGTAATGACTTGTGCATAACCATTGCGCTCAAAATCAAACACATGGTATATGTCTCCAATACAGCATAGCTTTCCACGGCCATCTGTCTGCATGAGGAATCTATTCCAGAAACAGACCTCCCGGCCGTTGCCGAAGAAGTCCCCTTTCCGAAGATCGGGATTGCCGTTCAGCGCATTGGCAGGCCAACGAAACAATTGATTACCTTTTGCATCGATCCAATACACCTGAGACAGCAGATACGGATCGACCCTCCGGTTCTGGTAAAGTCTCGCGCCGGCCGCTACGGTCGGAAGATCATATCCGTCCAGAAAATGCCCGACCTCAATCTGTTGGAGATGTTCAGCCATGGCGATGGTTTTGAGCTCACCCGTGAACGCATCGCGCACCTGGAGTCCCAGTTCACAGGCACCTACAACAACATCATCAATTCCGTCCCCATCCATGTCCGCGAAACGATAGGTATCGGCATGATCATGATTGTCATAGATGTCTTCCGTTTTACTCCAGAGAATGTTGCCATGGGCATCCACCACCTTCCAACCACCGACGATCTCATCAATCCCGTCCTTGTCGAAGTCATGGGCATAGAAGTAATGCCCGAGATGATCCTTCTTCAAATTCAATTCGTGCCGCCAAACCTGACGCAGATTTTGATCAAATATGCCGTAGGTCTGGAATACACCGCAATCTGAATAGAGCAGTACGCTTGCGGGATAGATGCCGTCGGTGTTTGCTACGGCAAGGCGGAAATTGTTGTACACATGCGGATGCGGGGCACAAGGCCAAGGAACCTTGTGAAGGATTTCCCCGGAGCCTCCTTTTACCATGACCAGCCATTCACCTTCGGCATCCTCTCTCCACTGCACAATTTCCGCCTTCCCGTCCCGATCAAAATCCCAGACCAATCCCGGACATTCGAATTCCGCACGTAGGTTTGCTCTTTCCACAGGCGCTTGCCATGACCAGAGCAGCTTGCCGGCATTGTCATATACATAAGAAGAATAATCGGGAGCAAAAGCGACTAGATCGGTCTTGCCATCGCCGGTGACATCCCCGAACTTGACACAGTTAAGATTCCCCAGATTATATTCGCGCAGTTGAACGATGTAATCGGGAAGCTGGACCTTTTTCAAATCAGCTTCCGAGAGATCGGGATTCATGGATAAAACTATGCAGTCGAGCGAGGGACGCCCTGTAATGCGGGTAATCCACAGATGGGCAGTTTCTCCTTTTATGGCTTTTATCTCGGCTGCTTTAGTCAGCTCCGCTTCCGGCGAGGTCCCGAATGTGCCTTCTACATACGCATCATTCAGCCGGATCCGGAATCCGTCGGAATAGCGTCCGCCTTCATAAGGAGTGGTACTGCCAATCGCCCGAACATACAGATAGTAAGTGCCGGTCTTCGGAAAGACAACCTCTTTCAAGTAATTTGACTGCATGGATTCGGAATGGGTCCGGAACTTGATCGCAAAATCGTTATAGAGCCATTCTGTGCCAAGAGAAGCGGCGGTCATCACGAGATCCTGGCGGGGAATCTCGTCCAGCAGGTCGGAAGCGTCGATGATAATGTCAGAACCCGAAATTTTATATCTCGGGTCATTATCGATTTCAACATGATTTTTCATGGATGTGCAAGACGGAGCCATGAGGATCGCGAACAGAAAAAGAAAACTTTTTTTCATAAAAGAAAGGGAGTGAGTATTTGTTAAGAGATGGTTGTATTGCTCAACAATTATTGAGAATCGAAATTAGGCAAAATAATCTTCCGCTCAAAATATTATTTTCATGCTGATCTCGGGCGAACATTTTAAAAAAAAGAAACTTGATAATCGTGTGATTTTCCGTAAATTTGAAATAATGTCCCTATCACAAATTCTTAATCAAATGGCGAAACGACTCTTCACTTCTTTTTTCTTGTTGCTGGCACTGTATCCCATGACGAACGCCAAATTGATCGACTTGCGGAATCTTGCAGGACGAAATGTTCAAGTAGACCAAGGAACATCCTGGGGCGTACCTTTTGCAAAAGGAACACTGCAACCCGGCGCAACGTTCACCCTGACGGACCGAAATGGGCGGACGCTGGAATCTACCGCATGGCCATTGGCCTGGTGGCCGGATGGGTCCATCAAGTGGATGGGCCTGACAGCCATTACTTCCGAGGGCCTGGATCAGCTCAGTCTGGACATTCAAGCACCCTCAAAAACGAAACCCAAGGCACCTACAACGGAATCCGAGAGCATGGCCACGCAATCCGCGGACGGCATCCGCGTGAATACAGGCGCGATGACATGTTTCTTCCCTTCCGCCGGTAAGCAGATCATCCGGGACCTCTCCATCGGTGGAAATCGCATTGCTTCCGACGCAGAGCTGATTGCCCTGCTTGGCGATAAAGAATTTACGAGCAAGGTCGAAACTGTCACATTGCTCCAGGATACACCAATCCGAGTCCAAGTCAAAATCGTAGGGAAGCATGCGACTGACCGCAGAGAATGGCTCCCTTTTACCCTCTACTGCGTGATGTATAAGCATATGCCTACGATCACCCTCACCCATTCTTTCCTTTTTGACAGTGACGGACAGACTGACCGCATCGCCGGTCTGGGCATCCGATTCAACGTACCCTTCCGAGATGAAGTCCATAACCGTCACGCCCGTTTCGCAGGAGACGGTTCCGGCGGTTCCGGCTTCTGGTGCCAGCCCGTACGGCTTGCCCCCGGATACCGCCCCAGTGCCGGACGCATATTCACAGAAAATTATCAAGAACATCTTCTGGGCAAGAAGCTTCCGAACGAGCGCGAAATGAGCGAAACCGAGCGAGCTGCCCTGCAGACCTGCCCAATCTGGGGCGATATGCGGCTCGTGCAAAACAGTTCGAACGGCTTCGTCGTGGACAAGCGAACCACGCCGAAAAGCTCCTGGCTGCACGTTACGGATGGCGGACGATCCTTAGGCGGAGTCCTGCTAGGCGACACTTCGGGCAGCATTTTCGTTGGCATCAAGGATTTCTGGCAGACTTACCCGGCTGCCCTGCACATTGACCATGCGGGCGAAGATTCAGGCGCGCTGACCGCCTGGTTATGGTCTCCGGACGGAGAACCCATGGACATGCGGCACTACGACACCCAAGGTCATGATTTGAAAATCAACTACGAAGACTACAAGGAAGGTTGGGAATCCCCTTACGGTGTAGGCCATCGCTCCACAGTGGAGATCCGACTCTTCGAAAGCATCCCCCCCAATGATGAACTATGGAAGGTCGCAGAGGCTGTCCAAAAGCCGGTCCAGTACACTTGCACGCCGGAATATTTCTATTCAGTTCATGCTTTTGGTGACTATTGGGCGCTTCCGGATCCTTCCAACTCGGCATGGGCAGAGATCGAGCGGCAACTGAACGAATATCTCGCTTTCTGGAAGCGGCAGATTGACGAGCGGTCTTGGTATGGTTTCTGGAACTACGGCGATGCGATGCACAACTATGACTTCACGCGCCACGATTGGCGCTATGACATTGGAGGATGGGCATGGAACAATGTCGAATTGGCTCCGAATGTCCTGCTTTGGACCTGCTTCCTGCGGACGGGCCGCGAAGACATCTGGACGATGGCCGAGGCACTGGAGAAGCATGCCAGCGAAGTGGACGTTCATCATCTCGGCCGCTTCGCTCCGCTGGGTTCGCGCCACAATGTCAGCCACTGGGGAGACGGATGCAAGCAACCCCGCATCGAGTATGCTGCCATGAAGCGGTACCTGTACTACTTGACGGGCGGTGACGCCCTAACCGGCGATCGAATGACTGAGCAGATCGGTTCGGACAAGGCATACGACTATGCCCGACGCATCAGCACCTGGGGAGCCGTCTCAGGTACCTACCTGAAATCCAGCCTCAATGAATGGGGCTATTATGCCGGCAACTGGATGCTGGAATGGGAACGGACCGGAAACACGTACTGGCGTGACCGTCTGCTCAATTCAATGAAAGACCTCGTTGCTCTTGGCCAGAAAAGCGGTCGGCTCACCTTTGACTACTATGATCCCGAAACCGGAAGATTTCTGGTCTACTTGAAGGAAGATCCTGATTACAAAGGCTTCGTGGATGCTCCGAAATCCGATTTTGTCCCGGCAGCCAGCCTAAGCAAGACGAAGCTGGAAAAAATCATCGGCTATCGGAACGAGCGAGTCCGTCCGGACACATTCAGCACGATTTTCGGCATTCCCGAATTCTTCACCGACTTTCGCGCCACGGTCGAATATCCCGAATTTTGGAGACTGGTCGACAACTCCTTCCGGGACATCTCCCGCGCAGGAGGCAACAGCATGACCGGACCGAGGATGGCCGCCTGGGTGGCGCATGTGGAAAACGATCCCGAAATAGCCGCCCTCGCCTGGAAGAACCTGTTGGACAACGGTTCCACGGACACCGAAAGCGACGGAACACCCGTGGCCGAGCATCCCTACGGAACGCCGTTCTCCTCCCGAAACGTCATCAAGCCCGTGGAAGAGCCGCAGTTCCTGGGACGGAAAGCCGGCTGGCAACGGCACATGCCGGCCACCACCCAATGGCTGCTCAACGCCGTGGAAGTGATGGCATGGACGAAAAACCCTCGATAACCCTGCACACACTTAACATACATGATACCCATAACAAAAAAATGAAAAAGATTTTTTATCTGATAAGTATTCTGCTGGCGCCGGTCAATTTCTGCGCAAGTGCGGCAAAGCCAACAAACACACTGAGTCCCAAGAACTTCAACAAGTATTGGCATGTCGAATCTGAATCCCCTGACTACCAAGTTACCTTTGACGGCGACGCCGTCCAAATCGTAGCCCCTAAAGGTTTGACCCTCTGGTACAAGGAAAAAATGAATGGCAATGTGGTCATTGAATACGACGCTATCGTCTACCAAGAGAAAGAGGGAGACCGCCTGAGCGACCTTAACTGTTTCTGGATGGCCTCCGACCCTGCTGCCGCCGATGTATTCAAGCGCAGCGGAGCGCGCGGAGGCGTGTTCGCCAACTGTGCCCAGTTGCAGCTGTACTATGTGGGCTATGGCGGCAACTCCAACACGACCACCCGATTCCGGCGCTACACCGGTGAACCTGATCCGGCGATCATCCATGAATATTCAGACACGGCGCACCTTCTGAAACCGAACCATTGGTATCACATCAAACTGGTCAGCTCGGAAGGCGCCGTACAATACTGGATTGACGGAAAGCGGATCTTTGACTACAATGATGCCGATCCATACACCTCAGGGTGGTTCGGATTCCGCACCACGCAGTCCCGCACCGCCATCCGAAACTTCACCTGCACCGAAACGGCGCCACAACCTTTCTCAGCGGCTCCGCTCCACTGGATTGGAGACACGCCTGAATGGGACAATCCCATCAGCTTCGGCGTTCCTTTCAAGAAAGGCGAAGTGACCGAAAAGACCGCGCTCCGGCTGGAAACCAACGGTGGTTCAGTCATCCCCACCGACCAGTGGACGCTGGCCAAGTGGCCGGACGGATCTGTCAAATGGCTCGGTGTAGCAGCCGTGCTCCCCGGCGGAACCGATGAGGCCAAGTTCGTAAAAATCAATAAGCCGGAGAGCAAAGATCAACGGATGACCGAAGATCTGGGAGACCTGTACAAGATCAGCACTGGCGTCGTCACCGCCTATGTTCCCAAGAGTGGCAGCTCCATCATCGCATCCCTCCATGTGGGCGACACCCGAGTCGGCGGCGAAGCGAACCTCGTTGCCAGCGAAGGAGACAATGAATATGTCAGTACCATTCAGAAAGTCTCCCTTGAGCAGAATGGTTCCGTACGGAGTACGGTCAAAATTGAAGGCAAGCACCGCAGCGAAGCAGGTCGCGAATGGCTCCCGTTCGTCGTCCGCATGTATTTCTACAAAGGCTCTGAACAGATCAAACTGGTCCACTCCTTCGTTTTCGACGGGGATCAGGACAAAGATTTCATCCGTGCCATTGGGCTTCGCTTCAGTGTCCCGATGCGGGAGCAAGTCTACAACCGGCACATTGCCTTCTCCACCAATGAAGGAGAGGTCTGGACGGAATCTGTCCAGCCGCTCAACGGTCGCCGCATACTGACGGATCCCCGTCCAGTACCGGGACAGAATCAAACTGGCGGCATGCAGACTCCTCCTCAGAGGCGTGCCTTCAAAGATTACGAAGTGGATCAAGTGAACGGAAAACGCGTTCCGGAACCGGACTATTTTGATAGGAGCGGGCAGTTTCTCCTCGAAAATTGGGCGCAGTGGGATTGCTTCCGGCTCAGCCAGCTTACCGACAACTCCTTCTCCATCCGCAAAAAGACACAAGAAGACAGACCCTGGATCGGGACATTCACCGGTACGCGTACCGACGGCTATGTCTTCGCCGGAGATGTGAGCGGTGGACTTGGAGTCTTCTTGAAAGATTTCTGGGAAGCCTATCCTGCCACCCTGGAAGTGCGAGGAGCCCGAAGCGAGGAGGCCAGTCTATATGTGTGGTTGTGGAGCCCGGAATCTGAGCCTATGGATCTCCGGCACTACGACACAGTGGCACACGACCTAAATGCTTCCTATGAAGATGTACAGGAAGGCATGAGCACCCCTTACGGTATCGGTCGGACGCACACCCTCACCCTGGTTCCCCAAGCAGCATTCCCGGGACGGGAAGGCATCGCCGCTACCACGGAATTCCTGCGCCGCGATGCACAGCTGCTACCGACACCGGAATACCTCCACGACGTCCACGCCTTCGGAATCTGGTCACTCCCTGATCGCAGCAATGCCAAACGGATTGCCGTGGAAGATCGCCTCGACAGCCTCATCACCGTTTACAAGGAACAAGTCGAAAAATTCAAATGGTACGGATTCTGGAACTACGGAGACTTCATGCATTCCATGGACGATGTCCGTGGAGTGTGGCGGTACGACATCGGCGGATTTGCCTGGCATAACACCGAACTTGCTTCCAACAGCTGGCTCTGGTACAGTTTCTTGCGAAGCGGCCGGGAAGACATCTGGAAACTTGCCGTCGCGATGAGCCGTCACACAACGGAAGTGGATGTGTACCACCTAGGACCCTACGCGGGTCTGGGCAGCCGGCACAATGTGTCACATTGGGGATGCGGTGCCAAGGAAGCTCGAATTGGTCAATCTGCCTGGAATCGCTTTTTGTACTACCTAACCACGGACGAGCGCTCCGGAGATCTGATGGATGAGTCTAAAGACTCCGAGCAATTACTCTACGAAATCGACCCGATGCGCCTGGCTGCTCCCAGAAGCGAAACCCCTTGTACGGCGCCTGCCCGCCTGCGCATTGGCCCCGACTGGCTCGGTTATGCCGGTAACTGGATGACCCGCTGGGAACGAACCGGCGAACAACACTACTACGACATGATCGTCACCGGCATGAAGAGTATCGCTGCTCTGCCCAACGGCATGCTTACCGGCGAAGTGAAGGTGCTGGGCTTCGATCCCGCCACAGGAGTGCTCAGCTGGGAAGGCGATCCCGAATCCATTGGAACCAACCACTTGGCCGTCATCATGGGTGGATTCGAAATCATGGTGGAAATGATGGAGATGATCCATGTGCCGGAATTCAACCAGGCATGGCTCGAACATGCCAGAAAATATCACACTCTCAACGGATTCCGGGTATCCCGCCTAAATGCCTATGCCGCCTGGCACGACCACGACGTCAAACTTGCCAAAGACACCTGGGACGAACTTTTGCAGCCGCTGGCGTACAAAGTAAGACCCAACACCAACAGCGCTGCGACCTGGAGTCTTGATGCAATCTACCTTTTGGAAATTCTTCCTCTCCATTAACACGACAAGACATGAAGACCACATTCGCAGCCGTGCTCCTTGCGCTTTTCGCAACCTTTGTTACCAGCGCCAGAGACAAGTATAACTTCAACTCAGATTGGCTTCTGAAAGTCGGAGATGTTCCCACCGCCCAAAAGCCAGGCTACAAAGATTCTGACTGGAAGAAAATCACCCTTCCGCATGCATTCAACGAAGACGAGGCCTTCAGGTTGGATATCCATGACCTCACCGATACGGTGATGTGGTACCGCAAACACTTCAAGCTCCCGAAGAGCGCGAAGGGCAGAAAAGTCTTCATCGAATTCGAAGGTGCCAGGTTCGCCGCTGACGTATTCGTCAACGGTAAATTCGTTGGAACCAACGAAAACGGCGTAATGGCCTTCGGTTTTGACCTTACCCCCTATGTAAAGGTTGGGAATAACGTCATTAGCGTGCGCGTAGACAACGACTGGTCCTACAAAGAAAGGAAAAGCGGCTCCAGATTCCAGTGGAACGATCGCAACTTCAACGCCAACTACGGCGGACTTCCGAAAAATGTCTGGTTGCATGTCACCGGCAAGCTCTACCAAACCCTTCCACTCTACAGCGACCTGAAGACGACCGGCGTCTATGTGTACGCATACGGAATCCGGGTAAAGTCCCGTTCCGCGACCATACATGCTGAATCCGAAATCAGCAATGAAACCGAAAAAGCCCAGGCTGCGGAATATGCAGTGTCTATCTACGATCCGTCAGGGCAGCAGATCGCATCCTTCGGAAGCGAAGCCGTTATCATTCCCAGCGGTGGGATCGCAACGCTTTCAGCCGAGAAAGAAATCGAGGGGCTGCACTTCTGGAGTTGGGGCTACGGCTACTTATACGATGTTAAGACCGCCTTGAAGGTGAATGGGGAAATCGTGGACGAAGTCACCACCAGAACAGGCTTCCGCAAGACCCGCTTCGGGGACGGGAAGATCTGGATCAACGACCGCGTGCTGCAAGTCAAAGGATTCGCCCAGCGCACTTCCAACGAATGGCCCGCCCTCGGCATGAGCGTGCCGGCCTGGCTCAGCGACTATTCTAACGCCATGATGGTGGAAGGCAATGCCAACACCGTCCGCTGGATGCACGTCACGCCTTGGAAACAAGATATCGAATCCTGCGACCGGGTCGGCTTGATGATGAGCATGCAGGCGGGAGACGCCGAAAAAGATGCCAAGGGACGCCAGTGGGAGCACCGCAAGGAACTCATGCGCGACGCCATCATCTACAACCGCAACAACCCTTCGATCATCTACTACGAATGCGGTAACGAATCCATCAGCCGGGAACACATGATCGAAATGCGTGAAATTCGCGATCGGTACGACTTCTATGGCGGCAGAGCCATCGGCTCGCGCGAAATGCTGGACATCCCGGAAGCTGAATATGGTGGTGAAATGCTCTACATCAACAAGAGCGGCCGCTCCCCTATGTGGGCAATGGAATATTGCCGCGATGAAGCCCTCCGCAAATACTGGGACGACTGGTCCTATCCTTTCCACAAGGAAGGTGAAGGAAACAATTCATTCCTGTCTGCTGCTTCTAACACAATACAGCGTAATGTCGACGCCCGTCCCTATAACCGCAACCAGGACCAGTTCACAGTGGAGCATGTCCGCCGCTGGTACGACTACTTCCTCGAACGTCCTGGCTCAGGAACCCGAGTCAGTTCCGGCGGGGTAAAGATCATCTTTTCCGATTCGAACACGCATTTCCGCGGTGTAGAGAACTATCGGCGCAGCGGGGTCACCGACCCGCTCCGCATTCCGAAGGACTCCTACTGGGCACATCAAGTGATGTGGGACGGCTGGGTGGACATCGAGAACCCACGTATCTACATCGTCGGTCATTGGAACTATCCCTCGGAAACCGTCAAGCCCGTGTATGTGGTATCCAATACCGAAACCGTCAAGCTGTTCCTCAACGGAAAGGAAATTCCGGGCGCGAAGCAGGAGTATCAATTCCTCTTCACCTATTCCGATGTCGCGTTCGAGGAGGGCAAGCTGGAAGCCGTAGGTTACAACTCCGGACAAGAAGTGGCGCGTCATGCCATCGAGACAGCCGGTAAACCAACTGCGATTAAGTTAACCCCGATCATGGATCCGCAGGGATGGCGTGCAGACGGGGCCGATGTCGCCTTGGTAGAGGTCGAAGTCGTGGACGCCCGGGGCCGACGCTGCCCGCTGGCCAACGACCTAATCCACTACGACCTGAGCGGACCGGCGGAATGGCGAGGCGGTATCGCCCAAGGACCGGACAATTACATCCTGGCAAAGGATTTCCCGGTCGAGTGCGGGGTGAACCGTACGATTCTCCGCTCGACGACTACTGCGGGAACGGTTACACTGAAAGCTTCGGCGGAAGGGCTGACAAGCGCGGAAATTTCTCTCCAAACTGAACCTTTCAAGACCGAAGGAGGTCTCAGTGAATACATTCCCGGCGATCATCTTAAAGGCTGGCTTACCCGGGGCGAAACCCCGCCAACTCCTTCCTATTCAGAGCGCACCGTGGATGTTCCAATCATCGGTGCTGTGGCCGGAGCCAACTCGGAAAAAGTCGCCAACAGTTTCGACGACAACGAGCTCAGCGAGTGGACCAATGACGGTAACCTGCGGACCGGATGGATCACCTACCAACTGGGCAGGATGGCCGAGATCGACGAAATCTGCCTAAAACTAACCGGCTGGCGGATGCGCAGCTATCCGCTTGAAATCTATGCCGGAAACAAGCTCATCTGGGCAGGCGAAACGGAACGCAGCCTTGGTTATGTGCATCTTCCAGTCAAGCCGGTGACTACGCGCGAGATCACTGTCCGGCTCCGGGGAGCTGCCGAAGAAGGGGATGCATTCAGCGGAATCTCCGAAGTGGTGGCTCCGGCGGGCGGCGAACTGGACCTCTACAAGGCCCGAGAACCCGACAAGGCATCGCACGAGCTTCGCATTGTAGAGATCGAATTCAAGGAACATCTCGACTGACGGAAAAGCATAAGCAAGGGCGCAACGATATTGTTCGCTGCGCCCTTGCTTTGTTCATACCGAGCCGGCAACCGGTCTATTTGTCATTGTATTGGTTGAACACCGGGATCGTGGTGAGATCCACCATGACCAGATTGAGACGCTTCCCGTTGGTGAAGTGTCCGCTCTGGAAGCAAAGTTTCGTGCCGTCCGGGCTGAAGAACGGATGGGCGTGATCCGGAGCCATCTTAACATCTGAGGCAATTTGATACTTCAAGCCGTTCTTGACATTGATAATCCAGATACTACCTGCGAAGGTGTCGCCCACAGCCCATTGGTTGTCACGCGAGGAATTACAGTGCCAAAATCCGCGGCCGGTAAGAGAACTGGAACGGTCTTGGTCCATTTCCACGTTGCCGAGGCAGTCAACATCATCGGTGCGGAGATTGATGCGAAAGATTCCGGATGCCTGCTTGCGGAGGCGATCCTGCCATCCGAGCACGTTGAAATAGACATAATCCTGGGTTCCGAAGGTTTCGTGGGTTACCCAATCGAGCGGAGTTTCCTTGTACAGCGGCTTGTACTCCTTGGTAAAAAAGTTGCAATACCACATGCGCTGATCAGCATCGCCACCGGTTTCGAGGCAGAACACGATTTCGTTGGGCTTGAAACGACTGCACTGAATATGTCCGACTCGGAAGTCAACGTCGCAAATCCGTGTAACTTCCCCGGTACGGAGATTCATCGCACGAAGCCCGCTGAGTGACGGACCTACCTTTTTAGGCTGGTCGTCACGCGGCTTGAATGCCTTGGCTTCCATGGCCTTGCGTTCCTCCTCTGTACCCTGGCGCGTCACAGAGATGAAGGCATATTCGTCCTCACTGTTGACGCACCAGCCGCCCGGGCGTCCCATATCATCCACGTCGGCAGGAAAAGTTCCCAACCTTTTGGAATAGTCGTCCATCTTGCGCACCTTATCGGGATACCGGTTCGCATCAGAGAAGAGTTTATCGAGATCCAGCACATACAGCGACCAAATCCGGTTCTGATCGTTTTCGCCTTCCATCTTGTTGAAAAAAGCCTTATTGGACCGATTGGCGATGTAGACAGAACCCACCCTGCCTTCCGTGATCTGGATAATGCGTCCCGTAGCGACCTCCACCATAAAGTACTGGGTGGGGGCATAGCCGACCTTCCGGCCGTCTGGCAGGGTGCGTTCCGTTTTCGGCTCATCCGCGCGCACGGAAGAGCGGAAGAGCAAGTATTTACAGTCCGGGGTCCACATGGGATCAGTCTGATAAATATAGCTGTCCTGGCTGAGGGTATCGGTCAGCACAGTAAGGGTGACTCCCGTCTGCTCATCCATGTACTGTTGCCATTCGGCCGGTTTGAACTTGCCAAATTGAGCATTCGCATTTGAAAACGCAGCCACGAGCAAGGCTGCAACAAAAATTACTTTTTTCATATCATTAATTAAATTAATTTGATGCAAGCATGTGCAGAAGTTCGGAAAAGTAGGAGATCCCGATCCTTCTGTTTTTCCATCTTATTTGTTATTGACAAGGTAGGGAAATTTTTTGTTCCCCCAAACATTAAATCGTTACGAACGTTTGATTTTTTGTTTTCGAACACATAATTATGAATTATACCGGCAAATAATTATCTTTGAACTTGTTTAGTGTAGCTTTTTCAATTCATTCAATTTCCAAATGAAACCCAAATTATTGACACTTGTTCTGAGCCTGTGTGCGCTCACACTCTTCTCTGGTTCTGCGCAACCCAACTACGACTTCTCCCGCATCCGGATGGAATCCCTCGGCCGTGGCGTGATCGCTGTCCGCAAGAGTCCGGAAGAGGTTTTCGTTACCTGGCGCTATCTTTCCCGGGATCCGAAAACTATTGCCTTCAACGTGTATCGAAACGGAACCCTAATCAACGACCGTCCGATCTCGGATGTGACGTACTTTGTCGATGCAAACACCTCCTCCGCTTCTGCCATGTACGAGGTGCGTCCCGTGAAGGGCAAGCGTGAAACCGGTTTCGGGAACGGAACTTTCTCCCTGCCGGCGAACGCTCCGATTGGCTATCTGCCCATCGCGTTAGACACACCTCCGAACATGTCCATGCCGAACGGAGAAGTGGCACGCTACTCTCCCAACGACTGCTCCATCGGAGATGTCGACGGGGACGGAGAATATGAAATCTTCCTCAAGTGGGATCCTTCCAACGCGCGAGACAATGCCCATCCCGGCTTTACTGGAACTGTCTATTTCGACTGCCTCAAGTTGGACGGCACGCGCCTGTGGAGAATCAACCTAGGACGGAACATCCGTGCCGGAGCCCACTACACCCAGTTCCTAGTCTACGACCTGGACGGTGACGGTTGCGCCGAGTTGGTCTGCAAGACCTCGGACGGAACCGTAGACGGAGTCGGGAAAGTGATCGGGGATCCTGATGCGGACTATGTAGAGAAAGAAGGCCCGCTGATGGGACGTATCATGTCTGGGAATGAGTACCTGACCGTGTTCAACGGACGAACGGGTGCTGCGATGCAGACGATTGAATATACGCCCGGACGCGGAGAGGAGGGGATCTGGGGCGACAAGAACGGTAACCGTTCCGAACGTTATTTGGCAGCTGTCGCCTATCTGGACGGGATCCGTCCTAGCGCCGTAATGTGCCGGGGCTACTACACCCGCGCCACCTTGGCTGCCTACGACTGGGACGGCAAGAATTTGACCATGAAATGGTTATTCGACTCGCACAGTGATCCCTCGCTGAAAGGCTATGAGGGTCAGGGCAACCACAATCTCCGGGTCTCGGACATCGATGGCGACGGACGGGACGAGATCGTGTACGGATCCTGTGCGATCGATCATGACGGCACCGGCCTCTACACGACCGGACTCGGTCACGGAGACTCCATGCACATCGGACACATGATCCCGGGAACTCGGAACCAGCAGGTCTGGATAGGACATGAAAGTCGTGGGATCGGATCGACCCTCGTCGACGCGAAGACCGGACGGTTATACTACCGGATTCCTTCCAACACTGATGTCGGGCGCTCCATGGCTGCCGACATCGACCCGACCAACCCGGGTTGGGAAATGTGGAGCTCCGCATCCGGAGGCATCCGCAACTACAAGGGTGATGTGATTGGAGAGCCAATCGAGTCAGTGAACTTCGCAGCTTGGTGGGACGGAGATCTTTCACGAGAACTGCTCGACAAGAACCGAATCCAAAAATACAACCCCGTGACCCGAAAGTTGGATCTCCTCCAGGAATTCGAAGGCGCCGCCAGCATCAACGGAACCAAATCGACCCCTTGCATATCAGGCGACCTCTACGGAGACTGGCGGGAGGAAGTCCTGCTCCGATCTGCGGACAACAAGGAATTGCGGCTCTATGTCTCAACACTGCCGACTAGCTATCGCTTCCACACCTTCCTTGAAGAACCGGTGTACAGGGTGAGCATCGCCAATGAAAACGTCTGCTACAATCAGCCACCCGAAGCCGGATTCTATTTTGGTGCCGATCTCGCCGGGAAATTCCGAGGCACGAAAATCAAAGGCATCAAGTTGCAGGAGCCCAGCATGCTCTGGGACGTGCTGCTTGACTCGGTCCTGTTCCAGCCGCAGCGGAGACCTTCCGGACCGCAAGCCCCGTGGCCGGGCAGGCAGCCGCAAGCTCTCCGGCAGGACAATAGCTACACCGATGCGACCCCGGACTCGCTGGATTTGGCAAAGACCGTACGCCCCGTGGCCGGCAGCTCCCGGAAAGGCAACAACCCCGTGCTCTTCTTGGTGGGCAATTCCACCATGCGAACAGGCACACGGGGAAACGGTGACAATGGACAGTGGGGGTGGGGTTACCATGCCGACAAATTCTTCGACACAGAGCAGATCACGGTCGAGAATCAGGCGCTCGGAGGACTTTCCTGCCGCACTTTCTACCGTGACTGGTGGACGGATGTCATCAAGGGTGTGCAGCCGGGAGACTACGTCGTCATAGAACTTGGCCACAATGACAGCGGTCCCTACGACACTCCGACCGGTCGGTCCTCAATTCCGGGCACAGGTAAGGAGACAGTGGAAGTCACGCTCCGAGACGGCCGGAAGGAAACGGTCTATTCTTACGGGGAATATCTCCGGAAATTCATCGATGAAACCCGAGCGAAAAGCGCTTCTCCGCTTCTCTTCACCCTAACACCCCGCAATCAGTGGAAGGACGGGAAGATCCAACGTAAGACCGACACCTTCAATGTTTGGATCCGAGAAATCGCCCAAGAAAAAGGAGTTCCCGTGATTGATCTGGAGGAAATCTCTGCCCGGAAATTCGAAGCATTCGGCCCGGAGAAGGTGAACACTCTCTTCTACGGAGACAACATCCATACCAGCGACTTCGGGGCGATGAACAACGCCCGTTCTGCCGCAGAAGGGATTGCTGTCTGCGAAGCATCCGACCTGAAGCAGTATCTACTTCCGCTCGACCCGCCCAAGCAGGAATTCGAACGAGAAAAGGGGAAACCAGCCCTCATTGTGACGGGCGACAGTACCATTGAGAACGCAGATTCGGATCCTGACGGGATGTGGGGGTGGGGCAGTGTCTTGGAAACTGTCTTCGACCCTGAAAAGATCACCCTCGTGAATGCGGGAAAAGCGGGACGCAGCGCCCGTACATTCCTAAACGAAGGGCGCTGGGACAGGGTCTACAACGCGATCGAACCCGGTGACTTCGTCGTGATCCAGTTCGGACACAACGACATGGGACCGCTCGGCCGTCCGCCTTACCGCTCGGAAATCGCAGGCACCTCGAACGAAACGCAGAACATCTTCATGGCAGACAAACGGAAATACGAGGTGATCTACACCTACGGCTGGTACCTGCGCAAATTCATTGGCGATGTCCGCGAGAAGGGTGGAATTCCCATCCTCGTCAGCATCACTCCACGGAACGAGTGGCCGGACGGGAAGATGGAGCGGCGCAACGATACTTTCGGCACTTGGTGCAAAGAAGTGGTCGCCCAGACCGGCGTGGACTTCATCGATATGCACAACATCACCGCTGACTATTTCGACTCCATTGGCCATGAGGCCACGAAACCCTATTACAAGAACGACCACACGCACACCTCCCGGATGGGTGCAGAGCGCAATGCCAAATCCTTTGCGGATGGTCTCGTAAAAGCAAACCATCCGCTTTCAAAATATTTGAAACAATAGAATCCATGAACATGAAATCACTGATCCTAGCCGCGCTGGGATTGCTGGCCGCTTTCCAGACCGGTGCCCAGCAAACTGACTGGTACACGCCCGTAAATGAAAACAAACCTTTTATCCGCTGGTGGTGGCTGGGAAGCGCAGTCGACCGCGAAGGTCTAACCTACAATCTGGAAGAATTTGCGAAAGCCGGCATCGGCGGTTACGAAGTAACCCCCATCTACGGTGTCCAAGGCAATGAAGCCCACGATGTTGACTACCTTTCCCCCGAATGGATGGATCTATACAAGTATCTCGTTTCCGAATCAGAACGACTAGGGCTGGAGTGCGACCTGAACAACGGTACGGGATGGCCCTTCGGAGGCCCCCAGATCACGCCCGAACTGGCCGCGCAGAAAATGAAAATAACGACTGACGGGATCACTTCCGAACAGACTCAGCAGCTTGTAAAAAGAGCGGCGCCCGGAGGCGTGGGCTGGGTCATGGACCATTACAACCCGGAAGCGCTCCAGGTGTATCTGCAGCGTTTCGACGAGGCGTTTGAAAAGAGCGGCGCACCGTGGCCGCACACCTGGTTCAACGACTCCTATGAGGTATACGGGGCCGACTGGACTCCCCGGTTCCCAGAGGAGTTCAAAGCCCGCTACGGCTACGACATCGTCCCTTACCTGACCGGACGCCCGGCGGACTACGACCGCGCGATCGTGGACTACCGCGAATGTCTCGGCACCCTGCTGATCGAGAACTTTATCCAGCCTTGGATCGCCTGGGGGCATTCCCATGGAGCCCTTCTCCGCAACCAGGCACACGGATCGCCTGCCAACCTACTGGATGTCTATGCCGCGGTGGATATCCCTGAGTGCGAGACATTCGGACGATCAGACTTCCCCATCCCAGGACTTCGGCAAGATCCCATCATCCGGCCCAACGACGGAGACCCGGCGGTGTTGAAATTCGCGTCTTCGGCCGCTCATGTATCGGGAAAGAAATACACCTCATGTGAAACGCTGACCTGGATGACCGAGCACTTCCGGACATCTCTTAGCCAATGCAAGCCGGAAATCGACCAGGCCTTTGCGGCAGGTGTCAATCACATCTATTTCCACGGTGCCCCCTATTCGCCGAAAGGAGTCGATTTCCCCGGCTGGATGTTCTATGCCTCAATCAACATGTCTCCCACGGGTGGCATGTGGAAAGACGCCCCCGCCCTGTTCAAATACATCGAACGATGTCAGGCCTTCCTGACGGCTGGCGAACCAGATTCTGATTTCTACCTGTACTTCCCAGTCTATGACGCGTGGAGCCGTCCGACCAAAACTCCGTACATGATGTTCTCCATCCATGACATGGGGAGAACGGTTCCGGAATTCAAGAGTGCGGTCGACCGGATCCTCAAAGCCGGCTTCGATGTGGACTACATCTCCGACAAGCAACTCAGGGAATGCGCCATCGATAAGCCTATCCTTATTCCCGCTTGTAAGTTCATGCCTGTAGAGACGGCCCGTAGACTGGTTGAACTGAAGAAACAAGGTGTTCCGATTTACTTCGTAGACAATGTTCCTCAGGATGTGCCTGGTTTGTACGACCTTGCGGATCGGAGAAAGGAATTCAAAAAAATCGCGAAGGAATTCGGCAGAGCGGTTTCCCTAGAGGAGGTCTTCTCTCGATATAAGCCTGAAGTGTTCAAGAGCAAATTCGGAGGGACGATGATTCGCCGAACCAACGAGGCAGGCGGATATAACTATTTCGCAGCCATGCTAGGAGAAAAGGAGATCAACGGATGGGTTCCACTCGCGACACCTGCCGCATCGGCCATGCTCTTCGATGCCCTCACGGGAAGAAGCGGAAAGGCGGAAATCCGCCAGGCCCAGGATGGAAACGCAGAGATCCGTCTCCAGCTGCTTCCGGGTGAATCGATCCTCATTAAGACCTTCCCGGCCGCGATCAACGCCCCAGCCTGGAACTATGTCGCCTACGAAGGAACGCCCGTTCCCATCGACCGGGCATGGAACATCAGCTTCCCAACGAGCGATCCCGTCATCCCGGGCAACTTCTTCACTGACAAACCCAAGGACTGGACACAACTTGACCTGCACGATGCCAAAATCAACTTTGCAACGGCTTTGTATTCTTCGGCAATCGATATCCTCCACCCGGAAAATGCCGACGACTGGATACTCGATCTAGGCGACGTGCGCGAAAGTGCCCGAGTCTTCCTGAACGGGAAGGAGGTGGGGGTTGCCTGGGCGGTTCCTTTCCGGATCAGCATCGGCAAGTATCTGAAGCCAGGTATCAATCTGCTGGAGATCTTTGTCACCAACCTGCCGTCGAACCGGATCGCAGACTATGACCGTCGGGGAGTCAAATGGAGAATATTCAAAGATGCCAATGTAAGTACGATTGGTTCGAAGACTTTCGAAAATTGGGCGACCGACCCGTCCGGACTATGCTCCGAAGTCAATCTGATTCCCATACACTACGATCTGCCTACAGAGGAAGTCGTCATCGCTCAAGCCCGGAAGGTCAATGACTACTTCATGGCGAAGTATCCGGATCCGGCACGCGTGGTGCCCTTCCCGTCCCGGCACAAGGTGTACCGTGGGAATATCTGGACGCGCGGGGTCTACTACGAAGGTCTGCTTGCCTTCCATGCAGTGGATCCACAGCAACTCTATCTTGACTATACAAAAAAGTGGGGTGAGGATTTTGACTGGAAGATGGGCAACGGCGAGGACATTACCCGAAACGCTGACCATTACTGCTGCGCCCAGTCGTACATCGACATGTACAGAATCTATAAGGATCCCAAGATGATCGAAAGTACGACGAAATGTTTGGAAAACATTCTTGCCACGGATGAGTCGGATGCGGACTGGACTTGGATTGATGCGATCCAGATGGGGATGCCTGCTCTAGTTAAGTATGGGGTAACCCTAAACAAACCAGCTTATTTCGAAAAAGCCTGGAAGATGTACAAATGGACTCGAGATCGTTTCTGGAATCCCGTTGACGGCCTCTGGTGGCGGGATGCTACCTTCTGCCCGCCTTTCGTGACCCCGAATGGGAAGCCCTGCTACTGGGGGCGAGGCAACGGTTGGGTTCTCGCTGCTTATGTCCGCATTCTCAGTGAACTTCCGGCAGACGCTGCACACCGAGATGTTTATGAAGCGGACTTCAAAGCCATGTGCGCTGCGCTGCTGAATGCACAGCGAGAAGACGGAACTTGGAACTGTTCACTTGCCGATCCGGAAGATTTCGGAGGCCCAGAAGCCACGGGAACCTCCCTGTTTACCTATGGGTTGGCTTGGGGGATCCGCACAGGACTGCTCGACTCGAACACTTTCCGCCCTGCCGTAATCCGTGCCTGGAACGGCCTCAACCGCATCTGCATTCATGACAGCGGCTTTATCGGCTTTTCCCAGGGTTCAGGAAAAGAGCCCAGCGAAGCCCAACCGGCTTCGTACGACCGCATTCCGGACTTCGAAGACTTTGGCACCGGGTGCTATCTACTCGCCGCCAGCGAGATCTGCCTGCTCGCCAAAGCATGCCCATGAGCGACCACGGTTCCAAGCATTGGACTCTGTGCCGGTCTGCGCCCCACAGTTGGCAGGCCGAATTTGTATTCCTTGATTGGTTTTTTTAAATTTGATTGTCTGCCGGAACGGTTGTTGCCGCCGGGTAGACGAAACGAAGTTTTTTAAAAATTTAAATGATATCAAAGATGAAAGGAGAAACATTTTTTGCATTGTTGGCGGGTGCGGTCGCAGGACTGACGATCGGATTGCTTTTCGCGCCGGATTCCGGCGAAGAAACCCGCAGAAAGGTTCGCGAAGCGGCCGGAGAAGGCTGGGATCGGGCCAAAGAGAAGGCTTCAGAATTCTACGGACAGGCCCGGGAAGAGACTTCGGACGCCTTGGATAAACTGAAGGCGCGGGGAAGACTTGCTCGCATGGAGTTCAAAGAACTGCGCGATTCTCTGAAGGATCAGGCGGCGGGGATGACGGAAGAGGCGCG
>JGI24712J26585_10000076_pt1 | contig 71300 bp, 53 predicted proteins | sample BioPla3DNA2_FD_26585 | JGI IMG/M metagenome (IMG submission 26585) | reverse complement strand
AATTCCAGGCCTTTGATTGAATGCATAGTCAATAGTTTAATTTTTTCGTCTTCAAAATCAGGATTTACTCTATCAATAACGCTGGCTTTGATTCCGTTTTGATTGAGATATTGTTCTATGTAAGTAAGCTGATTTTTAGTTTTCGCAATAATTGCGATTTCATTGGCTTTATACTCTTTAAGCAGTTTCTCTTTGATTTCTTTAGAGATATACTCTGCCTCATTCTTGCTATCGTTAAATCTTCGATAAACCGGATATTCTCCTTTTCTATCAATTAAAGAGGGTTTTACAAAATTCTCATCTTCCAAGATATTTTTATCTTTTTCCAGTAAGCTATAGGCTGCTTCTGCAATTTGAGTGGTTGTACGATAATTTTTGGTTAATGAATTACTTTTCCCAGTCATATTAAAACCAATGCTGCTAAAGCTTCTGCCTTTCACTAACCATGAATGAGGGTAGATGCTTTGAGCTGTATCTGCAACAAAACAAAAACTAGAATAATCTTTTTCCTGATACAAAGTTTTTAATAGTTCAATCTGAACTCTTGTCAAATCTTGACTTTCATCTACTATAATATGAGTAAATTTCTCAATTGCCTGCCTTTTCGCCTCTGTTAAAGCTATTAATGCCATAGTCTTACCGTCTACATATTTTTGTTCCATTAACTTTTGATCATATAATTTCATAAGTTCAAATATAATTCTTCTTGTATCAGAATTTTTTAATAAACGTTGAGGGCCTTCTCCTGTGCCGCTCATTCTTCCTAATCGATCAACGTTCTGATATTCTTCCAGCTCCATATAGTGACAAGACTTAATCCAGTCGATCTCATCGATCAAAAATTTCATATTCTTTTGATCTAAAATTTTCACATCAGGATTTTTCTTTTTTAATAACTCGATACATTGAAGCATGGTATTATAGGCAATTCTATTATCAAAAGTTACTTCACATTGAAATTTTGTTCTTTCTTGATATCTCTTAAAATAGGTGTAGAGCAGTTGGTCCAAGGTTGCAATTTTAATCTTTTTCTTTTGATCCCCGAATAATTCGTCAAAACTAAGCTGCTCTTCTAATTCAACTTTTGAATAGATGTATTTAATATAATTTATCAGGGTCCTGTTATAGGTTACCATGAGAATTTTGTCGTCTTCCCCATAACAATAATGATTTAGAAGGTAAGGTATTTTATGTACAGCAACAGTGGTTTTGCCACTGCCTGCAACACCTTTAATCAATATATGACCATTAGGCTTACTAAAAATTAAACGATTCTGTTCCATATTAAGCTTCAAGATACCATCTCCATTCATGTTAATAAATATCTCGATTTGATATTTTTATAAGAATAATATTATATTTTGTATTTTTTTGTATCTTTTCTATTAGTATAGATTATTTGAAATTATTTTACAATATCTATTATAGGGCTAAAAATAATTATGATAGTATAAAACCGCAAGGAATGATTCCAACTAATAGGAACCGTCACTTGCGGTTTGTATGATGCATAAGCTATATAACTGTTCTACGTATGCTGTAACTGTGGTTTCATATCAAAAACCAAATGAAGCATCAGAACTATCCCCTTGTTACACGTATATTTGTTTTCAGATTATAGGATTTCCTTTCCCTTTACTTGCTTGAAATAATGTCGATACGGTTTGTCCATACATATCCTCTAAAACCCTTTGGTATCTTCTCTAGCGATTCTATAGTATCAAATCCTTCTGACCACTTTCCATTTCCTTCTACAATGACTACCCTTGTATTTACCGATTCCATGCGCTCTATAAATTTATGTGGCCATCCCCATATATATTTTGCCCATCTAAGGGGGATATGAATTTCCAAGTTATTCATTCCCTCCGGAACATATCCTGTCCATCCAAATAATTCATATTTTATAAATGCACTTTTTAGAAGTTTTATAGAGAACACTCTTATACTGCTATTCTTTTCTCTTAAATAGGCCAAGCCCTGTTCATCCCCATAAACTGTAATCTGTGCTAATCTTTCTGGAGGCATGCTTGCTAAATACGTCCATAAGATTTTAGCAGTTTCTAAACCGTCATCTTTTATGTGAATGAGCAGTTCTCTATCTGAAAATCTTTCTAAGGCTTCCTTTAATTCAGGCATCATACCAATCCCTTGTCCTCGGAAAGGATAAGATTCTCCATTATCTGCAGTATACCCATACCCTATATCTAATTGTTTTAGTTCTTCCATAGTGTACTCACTGATCTTCCCTTTCCCATCTGTTCTCATAGATAGATCATAATCGTGAAATACTGCAAGTTGACCATCTTTTGTCCTTTGGATATCTAACTCAACCACATCTGCTCCATATGAAAATGCCACATCCATAGATTCTATCGTATTCTCCAGGTATTTATGCTCTGGTTCATAAATAATCTCTGCAGTATTCGTATCCCATTCCACCTGTGAAATGTCAAAGGTCTGCGCCAATCCTCTGTGTGCCAGTAATTTATAACTACCTGATTGATCCATAAACAAACTTGTATTATTTAACCACACAAACATAATAAAACTCACTAATATGATTAGGATAAGATATCTCTTTTTTATCTTCCTCATGTAACTTTTCTCCTATTTTCTTATTATTGTAATTGTTCTCTGGCTCTTTCCCCTTTACTTACCATACCCAACAACATAGAAATTCAGCATTTAGGACAAATGAGAATTTAGGCTCTGATCTCTACCTCTCAGAAGGAAAATTACTATTATTCATTATTACTCCTCCATTTTTATAAATAACTTCTGTCTTTTAAAATTTTTTGACACAACATAAATTTAATTTGCATTATAACACCATCAATACAAATTTAATAGAACTATTATGAATTCAATAGAAAAAGTGACGGTTCCGACAGATTGGAACCGTCACTTTTTCTCTGTATGTGCAATTTCTATTCAAAATTTTTCATATAGTAATTGGGAGTTTTCTTTTGCTTGAATATCCTATAAATCGACTATCTAATCGAACAATAAAGAAAGATCCCTCTATATTTATAAGGCAAAATAGTTTTATCTGTGTTCTACAAACTGAATTTTTAATCCATTAGGATCCAATACATAAAAGAATTTTACATGAGGATTCGGTTCAAAGGGACCACTGTGAATATCTATTCCCTTTTCTTTTATAAATGCTATCATTTCATCAACAGAATTGACTTCAAATCCCCAAGAAATATCTCTCCCAATATTCACTGGCTCACTCTGTTGAGTGCATACGAGTTCTATTTTTGTTTCTCCATCTCCTAAAAATGCAATTTCTGTTTCCGGGCCGGCATGAAATCTTCTATCTATCGTAAGTCCAACTATTTCCTGATAAAATTTTAATGACTCTTCCATGTTATTTACTCTTAGTGTGCTCCAAAGAAATTTCATTTTATCTCTCCTTATATTGTATCTATTCTCATCTACTAGTTTAGCACAATCTTATATATCTTATAATAAAGATTTATGCCTTTGCTTTTCTCTATACAAATAACTGTAAAAATATACTACTAAAAGACTTTACAAACAATATTTTATTCCTCTACCATAAGTTTGTTGTACAATTTCTTGGCTTTGATTGCCCAAATGCCATATAGGATACCAAATATTAAAAGTACAATAATAGGAACAACTCTCCAAAGCATGAAAGGAAATTCAAACCAAAATGCAGACCAAAATTTTGCTCCTTCCATTTCCCATAATCCTGGGGTCAGAAAAAATAAATTTTCCAACTTAAAATCTATACTTATTAAAACAATAAGAAAGTAAAGGAGCATAAGAGCAAAATTAAGCAAGCATACTTGGCTTAATCTTTCATGTCTTCTGGCTTTTGATTCTTTGTCTGAGAAAATATCATCGGATGCATGTTCTGACACTGGCAAAAAATATTGACTTCCTGAATAAATTGTTCCATACACGTGTTTCCAACCTGCATCTTCAAAAAGTGCTACATAGTCATTGAATTCTGATTTGCTTTTAAACAAACGATAATCTATTCTATAGTGTAAATCTTGGGGACTTCCTTTTTCAAAGTGATATCTTCCAAAGGCTGAGTACTTTTTTAAAATAAATCCTTTCTTAGCCATCTCGTTTAAATACTTCTCTTCTTCGTTCATATCCACAGAAACTTTAAATTTCTTCATCATTTCCCCTCCTAAAAACCTATTTCCTGGGCTAAATTTAATAACTGCTTTAAGCGATTAACTTCCAGCTGTAAAACTTCTTCACCCTTTTTTGTAATCTGATATACTTTTCTTCTCTTATCTTCTGAGGGTACTGCCATAATCAATTTTTGTTTCATGAGATTCTCAATCGCACCATACATAGTTCCTGCGGCAATTCTTACTTTTCCACCACTCATTTCCTCTACCTTTTGCATAATATAATATCCATGACCGGGCTCTTTTAAGGCAAGTAATATATAGAAAGTTGTTTCAGTCAGCGGTAGACATTTATCTAAGTTCATGACCCACCTCCATTATTACAAACAAAAATATACAGTAAAACTATATAGAATAACTTTATATAGTTATAATATATAGTTTGACTGTATATGTCAATATCAAAATCAGTATTTTAATTGGTTTGAATTTCCACTCTTTATTCGACCTTATTGTTTTTTTTCTAAAATCTATTCAAAAAACTTAATTCTATCCTCCAAAGGTTTAAATTCTTTATCGCCAGGTGCTGCTGTGAGCTTTCCAAAGGGCATTTGAGCAATGAGCTGCCAGGTATTTGGAATACTCCATTCATTTCTTACATCAGATTCTATAAGTTCATTATAGTGTTGAAGGGATGCTCCTAACCCTTCAGTTTCTAATGCGGTCCATATAATAAATTGGTGTATTCCATTAGATTGTTGTGACCACACCGGAAAGTTATCTTTATATAAAGAAAATTGTTCCTGAAGGGACTCTATGACACTTTTGTCTTCATAGAACAGGATTGTACCGTAACCGCTTTTAAATGAGTTGATTTTGTTTTCAGTATTGCTGAATTGATGCGCAGGTACAATCTTTCTTAATGCTTCCATTGTAATATCCCAGAGTCTATCATGATGTTTTCCAAATAAGACAACTATCCTTGCACTTTGTGAATTCATCGCAGATGGCGCATGTTTTACAGCATGCTCAATGATTTCTTTTATTCTCTGATCGGAAACAGTTGATTCTTTACTAATCCCATAAATTGATCGTCTATTCTCCACAGCCTTTAAAAATTCTTTTGACATATACTGTCCTCCTTTTATGATAGGATAACTTATTGCCTATCTGGATTATCCTATGCTCTAGTAACTAATATTTTTATTTTCTGTTTTTTTAAATATATCATAACATTTATTTCACAAGAAGACTTTTTATTTAAGTCTTTACATTTTTATGACTTTTATTCACGTAGGTTCTTTTTTAAAAATCCTATACATCTTTAATAATTTTACTTATCCTTTAAATTTTTCACCACTATAAATCCCAATACCACCACCATCAGTGCAATGGAAAGGGTAATGATATGATTATTCCTTTCTGTAAAAGGTATATCTTGTTGTTTATAATCCGGATTTTTAATCATTGGACCAAGTTTAGATTCTTTAAGAGCCTTTTTGTTGATTTTATCTGCAATATAGGCTATATCATAGACCGGTGCTTTAACGGCTCTGTTGCCGTAATATAGTCTGTAATCTTTATCCGCATTTGATTCAAATATTAAAATATCCGGTTGATAAAAGCTTTCGATGTGTTGAATATCAAGGGGTTCATTATCTTCATTAATAATGACCAATTTGATATATCTAAAACAAGGTTCTTGGATTACTATCTCCTTGTTTTCCACTTTATAGTTTTCTATATCAAAAGAAGAAATGTGAGCCGATGTAATGAATTCAAAATCTTTCATATCATCGCTGGTGAAAACTTTAACTTCCCTATTGTAGTTTTCATTATTTGCATTGACTACTATATTTGAAATGGGCAGATTTTTATATTTCATATCTAATAAGATTTCTGTTGTTTTATGAATATGGGAAATAGAAACTACCTCAGGCTCTATTGGTTTTTCTATGGGCATATAGGATAAAGTTTCAATATACGCGCCACTTAGAATATCTTCTGAAGATACGTATCCCATTACAATTTCAAACTCAGCATTTATATATTTGTAATTCACTTTATCAAATGTAATCACTTGATTGCTTCCTCTGTTGCCATCATCAAAACTATAGATATACCCTCTTGATTGAATTGGGTAAAAATCAATTCCGTTTTGGCTGCCATACATCTGGGGAGATAAAAGATAGTTTTCGCCGTATACCTCAATCCGAAGACTATTATAAACTTCTAAAGAACTATCTCTTACAAAAGTTGCCTGGATCATCCCGTTGCTATCTGAGCGATTGATGATGTCAAATTCAGAGTATACGTTTTCTTCTTCAGAAAAACCTCTGTACTTGTGGTATTGAACTTCTGTACCTTCAGAATCGAATATCCTGATATCCGATGCAGAATTATTTGTTCTATCATATATCTCAGGATCAATTGCAATGAACCTTAGACCTTTTCCCTTATGTTGTATTTCTTTGTAGTATTCAAACTGATCAGGACCAATGCTCTTAGCAAAAATATTTTGTCCCCCAACGAGCAATAAAACAATGGTTATTATAGAACTAAATATCTTTTTTGGTTTCACCTAAATTCTCTCCTAAGATAAGATTCTTGTATTTTTGATATATGAATGATATCCCAATCAATATAACTCCAAGAGCCATAAAGGACAGTATTCTATATATACCTTCTAATGAAGCTAAATCATTCAAGAATACCTTAAATATCACTAAGAGAAATAAAGAAAGAGAAAAGATTCTTATTTTTTTGCTGTTTTTAATTATTCCTATAACTATTAACACTATGGAATATAACAGGATCACCAAGGACTGCAAAAGGTCCCTCATATACATATAGTTGTCAATACTATCAAATTGTCCTGCATTTCTGGCGGATTCGATTAATCGATCAATAATATTGCTGGTGTCTGTAAGGAAAAAAACCAATAATAGAAGATTCAGCACTACTGTAAGAATCAAATTAATACTGGATTCTTCTCTTTTAATCCACAGTACACCAAAAAGAGCAATAATCGAAAGGACATAGGTTATTGAGTTAATATTAATAAACGGTGTCCTATGTAATTCTTCTCCTATATGAATCAAATCAACACTTAAACTAATAAGTGCTATTCCAACAACACCAATATAGGCAAAATTAATCTTTTTAAATTCTGCTTGGGTGGATAAATAGGATAGCATTAACCCTTCTACTGCCCAGGCTAGAGATAAGAATCTTCCTTCTAATTGTACCGGTATTGCTATAGTAATGAATAGGAGTGCAGCTAAAAGCAAAGAGGTAAGAAAACCCTTATTCACCTCTTGATATTCCTTAAGTCCAAAGTAGATACCTAGAAATACGATCGCAATCATAATAGTAAAGATTCCAAGCAGGCTATCGTTAAATATACTCAACATACCGTATCCTTCACCATAATAAACCATCGCATTCATGAATATTAAAAAGGTATCAAACTTTAGGTAGGGCTTTTTATTTTTGGAACTTATATTCATTAATATAGACACTACCAAGAACTCAAAGAAGATTATAGTCATCGGTATAAACCCTGTGAAGAACTGAATGCTGTCTACCTTTGCATTAAATGCAAAAAAGGTGCCGAGGAACCATAGGGAGAAACAAAAATGAGATGCAAAAAATGCAACATAAAATAGGGATTTCCAACTTTTATAATAAGATATGGTCATGATCCCAAGATTTAAAATAACTAAATATGTGAAGAAAAATACATCATTGGATTCACCACCAGACACCAAAAAGGGCGCAAGAAATCCCGTCAAAACCCCTAGATGCATAATGGTGACCGTGTCATTTCTGATAGCAAGAAATGTACATACCCCAACAATCAAAATAAATAGAATAAATGCTGTGTTCTGCCCAATAAAACTGTAAAAACTAAAAGCTGCATATACTGTGAAACATAATACTGCAATGCCCCCACCCATCAATCCTTCAGCAGGAATACGATATTTCTTAAATTGCATATCTCCGAAAACAAGCATAGCAATCCCTAAAATCACTCCTATAAGAATTCTTACTTGAGGTCCTATCAGATTGTTTTCAAAGGAGTATTTTAGAAAAAATGCACTCCCAAGGATAAGCGCTATGATACCTATCCGGTTGATCCATTTTCCGCCAAGCTCCATTTCAAAGTTCTGCACTTCTTTTTTAAAGTTCTTAGGCTTCTGTGGCATCTTTTGGGGTGGTGCAGGTGGCACAGACGGCTTAGACCCTCCTGATGTCATAGGTGTTGTATGCGGCTTAGTGGGTACTGCTGACACTGGTGGTACATGGGATTTAGGTGGCACCCCCGATGCAGACGGTACATGGGATTTAGGTGGTACCCCCGGCGCAGATGGTACATGTGACTTAGGTGGCACTGCCGATGCAGGTGGTACAGGAGGAACATGCGGTACGGGTTTTGTTGTTTTTGCTGAATTGGGACCTATGTTCGGCTTTTCATGAATAGTCTTAGCATTGTAAAATTCATGTTCTAATCTGGCCAGTCTCTTCTCAATAACATTTAATCTTTCCAGGATTATGGTTTTATCATCCATATAAGCCCTCCCAAATTAACTTCCTTATATTGTAATTAAGGTAAGATTTGTATTATAATTTGCATTATTTTTCAATACTGTTGTTAGTATAAATTATTTGAAATAGTTTTACAATATTTCTGCAAAATTTTAGGGAAGCATACTACAGCTTCCCTAAATTAAAATGAACATACCTACATCATTAAATTACTTCGATAAAGCAATCACTTCAACCTCTACTAAAACTCCCTTTGGCAGTTCCTTTACCGCTACACAGGAGCGAGCTGGTTTTGAGGTAAAGTATTGGGCATAAATTTCATTAAACTCTGCAAAATGGGCCATATCCGTTAAAAAACAAGTAGTCTTAAATACATTTTCAAAGGTTGTATTGGCTTCTTCCAATATCGCTTGTATATTTTTCATCACTTGAAGGGTTTGCTCCTTAATTCCGCCTTCTACTACTGCTCCAGTTGCAGGGTCAAGGGGTATTTGCCCTGAGGTATAAAGTACGCCATTTACCACCATTGCCTGGCTATACGGCCCAATGGCAGCAGGTGCTTTTGTTGTATTGATTTTTTCAATCATAAAATCTCCTCCTATGAACTTAAATGATTTTTACTAAGAGCCTTCCACATTCTTTTATAACAGCAAAAAATTCTCTTAAATAGTAAGTTGGAATTAAGTAAGGCATTGTATTTACACCAATTCCCTCTACCTTTTTCCCAATCTCCCGGGCAAGCATTTTACTTCTTAGAATATGAAAGCGACTGGTTACGACAATCACCTTAGCATCTTTTTTCTTCTCATCAATGATTTGAAAAGAATAACGCATGTTTTCTTCTGTATTAGTAGACTGATGTTCAATAATCAGGCGTTCTTTTTCTATCCCTTTCTTGACTAAATATTCTCTCATGGCTTCCCCTTCGGAAATATCTTCCCCAGGACCTTGCCCACCGGATAATACAGCTATGGTTTCCGGATGTTTTATAAGATATTCATAGGCTTTATCCAGTCGATTTTTTAAGGTTAAAGAGGGTACTCTCCCTCGAACCCTCGCCCCAAGCACAATAATATAATCGCTCTTTGTATGAATACTTGTTTTAAAACCATTTATTATAATAAGACATTCTATAATACAAAAAAATATCATGCCAAATAGAAATAGTTCTTTAATCCAGTTGTGAGAAAAGAAAAATTGGTACCATTGATTAATAGACAACACAAATGAACCTATGATAATCCCCAGCCAAACTGGCACCATACCTACACCGGAATCCAAAAGATAAAGACTGATAAGATTAAGAATCCCAAACAGCACTAAAAATCGAAAAAAATAAATCATATCCTGTCCACTCTTTCCTCACCCATTCCATACAATTTTTCTATAGTTTTTAAAATCGGTATCGCCTTCTGTACTGATACAAAGGATAATAGAATTTTCATCCAGTTTCAAGCCTTCTTTAATTTCTTTTAAGGCTTCTTTCGTCATCACTTGTGAAACAACACCCAGGGTAACTGCTCCACTTTCTCCGGATATAATTCTTTCATCACCTTTTAAGGGATTGCCTAGCACCCTCATGCCGTGGGCAGCCGCTTCATCAGGAACGGACAAGAAATGTTCCGCGTATGATCGAAGAACTTCCATTGCGATTGGATTAGGTTCCCCACAGGCAAGACCTGCCATCATTGTATCCATTCCGCCTTTAACACAATGAAGCTGTCCATCATTGGCTTTTATGGTTCTAAAGATACAATCCGCTTTATTAGGTTCTACCACAATAAAGGTCGGTTTATTTTCTGGATACACTGAACTAAAGAAACCGCACATGGATGCAGCAAAAGAACCGACACCAGCCTGCAGGAAAATATGGGTAGGTCTTTTATTGAGGGCTTTCATTTTCTCATAGATCTCGTAAGCTATGGTTAGATAGCCCTGCATAATCCAGATCGGGATTTCTTCGTAGCCTTCCCAGGCGGTATCCTGAACCAAGGTATAGCCTTTTTCTTCTGCTAATTTATTAGCTTCCCTTACACATTCATCATAATTCATTTCCTTAATTTCTGCCATAGCCCCGTGGGATTTAATCTTATTTAGTCTTTCTTCTGAGCTGCCTTTTGGCATAAAAACAATCGACTTTTGCTTTAATTGCTCCGCTGTCCAGGCAATACCTCTGCCATGATTGCCGTCTGTTGCAGTGATGAAAGTTAAATCCCCAATTTCTTTTTTAACTTCCTCGGATATCAATGTTTTATAGGAAAGGCTGCTGATATCTTTTTTTAATGTGTTCGCAATTAACTGACCAATTGCAAAGCTACCACCCAATACCTTAAATGCATTTAAACCAAATCTATAAGATTCGTCTTTTACAAAAATATCTCCCACCCCTAAATATTTTGACAGCTCCTTTAATTGCACCAGAGGTGTTTCTGAATACTGTTCAAAACTCGAGTGAAATCCTATAACCTTGGCTGCAACTTCTTTATTATATAAATCTAAACCTATTTTTTTATTTTGGCTGATATCATTGGATACCCATTGGTATTTTTCAATCATTTCTTCACCTACTTTTAACGATATTCATGATTAAAACTATTTCTAAGGACCTCAATCCTTACTTAAGGCTATTCAATGTATATGTATAAAAATAAAGATAATGTATTTATCGACTATTTTGATTTTACCATAATACTGATGATTATAAAAAGACATCCGATTATCCACAAAAAATAAAAATCGGATGCCTTTTATACTTATTGATCAACACATTTATTAACAGGAATTGTCGACGATTACATCAATCTGCTTTACTAAACCCTTACGAATGTCTAAAGCAGTTTGCCCTTTTAATAAAGATTTTGTAATGGTTTGATCTTTATAATGAAGGATATATTCTTTGATTTTATAAAATCCCGGTATGACATGAGATTTCCTTGCCATATGATAAATCACTTTTATATTTCCTAAAAAAGTTGCTTTGATTTGTTTATTCTCCCCAATGAGATATTCCGGTATAAATGGCTCAAACTTTAAAGTTAATTCATTCTTACAAAGTCTAAAGGGCTGTAAGCCAAACATCATAATCTGCCACATATGAATAAATTCAACGGTAGAACCGCTCAGTCTGGCGACAAAGCCTTTCCCATGAACTTTCTTATCCGGATTGACACTGCTTGCAATAAAAGAAGAATTCTCTAAGACACTTCTTCCGTAAACTTTTGGATCTAAAAAAGCTACACAAGCAGATTGAAAATCTTCTATAAAGGAATCGTACAGTCCACTTTTTAAAATTTCTAAAAGATATTTATATTCCATATGAAGCCATATGGACTCATTTTCCAGCCATCCCGGAGTAAAGGCTCTTGTTCTCCCGATTTCAAAAGAAGTGCTCATAAGGGACTCATTGACTTTATACATGGATAATTGGTCATCATATAAATTGCTTTTTTTGATATAGGCATACACAGCTTTTTTATCTTCTATAGGCAGGGGCAGTTTTAGATATTTTACAGCCCCCTCTAAAAACATGGGCATATTTTTAAGAGTAAACTTTAAAGGTATTACCCTGCCTTCTTTAAATTCATACTCATCCATCTCATAATAAAAATAGGTTGGGCAAGGATTCTTGCTGAATACTTTTGCTCTTTCAATGCTATTTTTCAGAAATTCTATCCACTTATTTAGATGTTTTAGGCATTCTGCCGCTGATAATGCTTCTTCCCTTCCTTCTATGCCAAATAAAATTTGTTCTCGGTAGGCTTCCTTCGCCTCGTTCATTTCATCCCATAGCTGCAGATGATTGTGGGACTCTTCAAACCGCTTAAGAGCCAATTCAATATTATTCATAAAAATCTTTACTTCTACAGGAAAAGTGATGGAACGGTTAAATTCTCCCACAGCATTTTGCATAAAAAGCAGCATACGAAGCAGCTCATAAGTTTCAGTCATGGAAGAGCCCAAAATTCCCGGAAGCCCATTTAAGGCATCATACCACCCCGGTTTGCCCCCCTCCATTTCTATTCCTAAGCCATAAGGGTCCAATGATGCAAATTTATTGACTGCTAAAATCATTAATTTTGTCATCAATGCGCTATAATAAATTTGCCCTTTTCCATAAGCTGTTCGTACTTTATCATGGGTCACATCCTTTTTGATTACTTCATCCAAAAAGGTATATTGTCTTACTCCCTTTTCCGTTACTTGATACCGTTGGCTTCTGGGAAGAACTGCAGCCTTGGACTCGTGATAGGTATAGCTTATATCGTCAAATAGTAAATGCTCTTTATCTTCCGGATATACCGAAAGGTAAGATTCAATTAAATCCAGATTATATACCCAGTGATCCGTCCAGTAGCCTTCTCCAAAGGTTACATTGTCCTGCTCTTCTGAAAAGGAAATGATTTTTTCTAAGAATTCTTTAACATGCACCAATAATTCAATATCATTCCTCTCAATAAATTTTATAATCCCTCCAGGAGTATAAGGGCTATTTAATTGATGAATAAGTTTTTCATAATCCCTGCTTGCCACCAAAGGTTCGATCTCTTTATTCTTAATCTTTGGCAATTGATAGGTTTTCATATTAATAATAAGGGGATTAAAGCCATCTAATTGAATCAAGTTATAAAACATTTTTATATTGATGTCTTTGACATAGGGGGTAAATAAAACATCGCAGCGTCTGTTTTGATTGATGTCTCTATAATTGCCGTTTCCTTGGGAATAATATTCCGGCTCCATGCAGAAATAATTATAGTCTCGCTCCAAATCCCCATGCTTTCTGGAATATATATAAAAGATCTTATCTTCTCCTAGTTGAATGGGGAAGCCTCCCCGAAGGACATTGTCAATATAGGTCTGGCGGCAATAAGCATCAAAAATCGGATTGGCAGTTTCCGTACCAATCACACTGCCTAAATCCTCTGTAAGCTTATAAGATGTTTCTCTCTTGTTTATAAAATAGCTTTTATCTAATTTTTGATTTAAAAACTTATATAATAAGGACTTATTTTCACACTGCCCGATAATGCTATATAAGGTTATACTTTTTCCAGCTTCTAAAATAGCTTCTCTTCCAAAAAAACTGCAGGGCACTTGATTGCTGGTTGCCTGCTCCATTTCAAATAATTCTCTTAAAGGATACTTTTCAAATCCATAAGCCCTACGCATACTTGTGTCATAGGAAAATATTGCTGTAGGGTCTACAATACAGGGAAGTGTATTCCCGTCTTCTCCTATTGTAAAATAAAAATTGCCCCCTTCTATCGGATGTACAACTGCTGTGTCACCGGTACTAAAACGCACTCTAAAATAAGGAACATCGTCTTTTATGTCTTCTACCTGCATCCAGGCTTTGATCGTCTGGCCCATCATTTTCATCTGTTCCAGGTCTACACCATAGGGAAGAATAGCAGACATACCGTCTAATAACTCTATCTTTTTAGAAACCGTATCTTCATTGGTAACAGTCAGTACACGGACCAATGCCCCTACACTTTCCTCAGGTAAGGTATAATAGAGAACATTGGTCTGCAGTTTTAACGCTTTGTTTCTTTCCTGTATCTCTAATTCATTGCTTCCTATATACATGCAATGCTCTGTTTCAGGATTTTGAAAGGGTTCATAAATTTTTCCATCCAGCTTTATAAAGGTGCGAAATCCTAAAATACTTGTTAATTGATAAGACTGGTGGGCAGGATAGAATTCCATTATGGAATGATCCTTATCACGGATGCCAAAACTGGCTATTGCCTGCCCACGATTGACGTAAAAGCACCAGACAGGAATTCCCATTTCACCGCTTATTCCCGGTAAAAAGCTTGCAAAAGGAGATTGTTTCATATAGTTCTTGATTATAAATCTATTTCTGGAATCAAAGGGTTTCATAAATAATACCTCATTTCAGTTTTAACCTTTTATTGCCCCGGCTATTAGGCTCTGCTGCACCTGATTACTTAGCAAGAAATAAATAAGAATTGTGGGTAAAGTGGCAATCACCATTCCTGCACCGATTAACCCCCAATTGGTCGTATACTGTCCAGCAAAAGACATGATTCCAACAGGCAAAGTACGATAAAGATCGCTATCAATCAGGGTATTGGCAAACATCAACTCATTCCATGCCCCCAAGAAGGTAAAGATTGAAGCTGTAGCCAAGGCTGGCCTAATCATTGGAAGCATAATAGTAACAAAACACTTAAAAACTCCACAACCGTCAATATAAGCAGCTTCTTCCATCTCTCTGGGAATACCCTTATAAAATCCTGTAAGGATCATAACGCTCATAGGAATACCAAAAGCAACATAGGGTATTAACAACCCGAGATAACCACCCTTTAACCCAAGCTTGTCGATTACCTGGAATAATGGAAGCAAAGCTGCTTGCGTAGGAATCATGATCCCTAAGGTAAATATAGAAAAAACAAGATCTTTTGATTTCCATTTCATTCTGGCAATCGCATAAGCTGACATAGAAGTAAGAACTCCTACAATAATAACTGTTAAACCAGTATAAATTATGGAATTTATAAAGTAACGCAGAATTCCTCCATCATTGAGGGCAGTTGCGTAGTTTTCCCAAAGCCAGTATCTAGGAAGTCCCAATACATTTTCGCCAAATATTTCGGCATTGCTTTTTAAGGAAAAAGTGATAAGCCAGTATAACGGGAATAACTGACAGAATGCGATAATAAGTAAGATTGCAAAAAGAATTTTCTTATTTAATTTTTTCATAGCCGCCCCTCCTACACTACCGACACATTTTCTTCTGCCCGTTTAAACAATCTGCCAATAATAAGACTGAATATTAAACATTCCAGAACGATAAAGAAAGCTTGGGCACTACCGTAACCATACAAACTTTTTCTAAACAGATTATTATACATTAAGGTAGCAGGAACCTCGCTGGCATGATTGGGTCCTCCTCCGGTCATGACATATATTAAGTCAAAAGATCTTAACGAACCTGTCAAAGAGAATATTAAACTGGTTTTAATAACTGGTGCTAATAATGGAATCGTAATTTTAAAAGTCGTCATTAATTTAGAAGCTCCGTCAATTTGTGCTGCTTCATAATAATCTGGAGAAATGGATTTGATTCCGGCATAGTAGATCAGCATGTGATAACCTATGTATTGCCAAACTGCAGGCACTACTGTTGATAAGAAAGCTGTTTTGGGCTCGGATAGCCATGAAAATTCAAAATCTTTTGGCCCTAAAGCTCGGATAAAAATATTTAACAGTCCGTAATCACTTCTAAAAATTCTCATCCATAACTGCCCAATTACCATACTGGAAATAACTACAGGTATAAAGTAAATTGTACGAAAGTATTTTTCTCCTTTTACTCCTCTGGAAAGGATCAATGCAAGAATAAAGGATATAGGAAGCTGGATAAAAATAGATGCTCCTGCAAGAATAAAAGAATTTTTTAAAGCATTGGGAAAATATCGGTCTTCCGTGAATAATTTAATATAATTACTAAGTCCCAAAAAATTCATCTTTCCGACACCATTATATTCGAACAGACTGTAAATACCCGTTGTAATTAATGGGACAACTACAAAGCCTAAAAAGATCAGCAAAGTCGGCAAAACAAATACAGCTATATAGGATTTTTTACCAAGTATTCTGTCCATGCTGTAACCCCCTTTGATATGTCATTTCAACCTGATTTTAAAGTGGGGATTATCACTGTCAAAAAGCGATAATCCCCAACAATTACCTTCGCTTAATTCATTTCTTTACTTTTTACTTATTAAGCACAGCAATATGTTCTTCGACAAATGCATTTGTGTCTGCACCTGGTGCAAATAATGTCTGAGCTTGTTCATTATGTATGGTTGCTGGTTCGCTTTCTAAAGAAGTATCCCAAGCAAGCACTCCTGTGGTTCCTTCATTCAATAAATCTTTAATTTGTACAAATAATGGATTTAATTTACTTTCATCAAACTCACCATTCCAGCCTGAGAAACCTGCACCAATTTCATATGCGCCTTTACCAACTTTTTCATTAATGAATATTGCAAAGTCTATTGCTTCTTTAGGATATTTGGTTTCTTTGTTTACCCAGAAAGATTCTACGAATCCACCGCAATAATCGGTTTCTTTGCCTTTTCCTGGAATCATAGGAATCTTAACAGCTACAACTTTGGAAGGATCCACAGTTGCAGTAGCATCAGTATAAACCTGGTTAGCAAACCAACTACCGTTAAGTCTCATAGCAGCTTTACCGGTAATAAATGCAGTATTTGCATCGTCATTTCCAACTTCCAATGGATTCTTGCCGAATGCGCCTGCATTATAGAGTTCTACTACTCTATCTGCTGCTTCTTTGTAACCTTCAGCTGAGAAAGGCACTTTTCCACTGAGCATAGCATTGATATTTTCTCCGCCAACTTCTCTTAATGCCATTGCCTGGTAAACAAATGCTGCACACCATCCATCTTTTGCACCGGCAGCAATTGGAGTAATTCCTTCTAATTGAGATAATTTCTTACATGCATCTAATAATTCATCATAAGTTGTTGGGATTTTAGCTCCTGCCTGATCAAATAATTCTTTATTGCAGAATAAAGCCATGTACCATGAGAATGTAGGAAGAGAATAAGTTTTTCCATCAAACTCGAAAGATGCTGTAGATCCTGGAAGAACTTTATTTTTTATATCATCTGTTAAATAGTCATCTATTGGTAATAATTTACCTGCATCAACAATTTTCTTGATTGCACCTGCACCCCAGTAGTAGAATACATCAATTCCACTGGCTGTTCCTGCAAACTCTGCAGAAATCTTGGTCTTATAAGCTTCTGTATCTAAAGTCTCTGTATTAATTTTTATATTTGGATGAGCTGCTTCATATTCTGCTACTGCTGCTTCATATAGTTTTTTCAGTTCGTTAGTATCGTTGGACCATTGATGCCATACATTTAAAGTAATTTGTTCTCCTCCAGATTGATCATTGGAGGTTCCTGAACTTGTTTCAGTCTTTGTTTCCGTTGATTCCGTTGTTGTGGTGCTACTTCCGCAGCCAATTAATCCAAATACCATCACTGCTGTCAGTAAAAACGCCATGATTCTTTTCAATTTCATATCCTTCTCCCCTTTTTAAATAATATAAATATCACATCTTTCAAACCAAGCATGCTTCAGTTGTTACTTAAAGTATATGATAGGAACGCTTTTTACTCAATTTAATATTTTGAGGTAAAAGGTAACTATTTTTACATATTGAAAAATAATTACATAAAAGCTAAAAAAAAGCATTTATACCTACTATAAATGCTTTCAGACTGTTGACATACTAAATCTTGAATCGAGATAAAGTACTATTTAAACTTTCCACAACTGGCATAAGATTGTTTGCCAATACGGATAATCGCTCTGCGGAGCTTGCTTGTTCCTGGCTGGTTGCAGTAATTTCTTCAATGGCTGCCGCACCTTCCTCTACTATGGCTGCAATATGGACAATAGCCTCCACCGATTGATTTTTCTGTAATTCAATATCATGGATCTTCTTCATTATATCTTCAATCCGCTGAATCATATTCTGCATACATTCTGCCATTTTATTAAAAGCAGTATTTGTTTCAAAAACAATGGATTTTTGTTCTTCAAATATCTTATCAGATTCTTCAACAACCGATACGGCTTGCTTCGTTTTTTCTTGAATATTAGAAATAATTTTGTTAATCATTACTGTAGCATCCTTAGTTCCCATAGCCAGTTTCCGGATTTCATCTGCAACAACTGCAAAACCTTTTCCACTTTCTCCAGCCCTGGCCGCCTCAATGGCAGCATTCAATGCAAGAAGATTGGTCTGCTCACTGATTCCTGCTATGACATTAACAACATGAATCACTTCTTTTGTTTCTTCACTTAACTCTTGAATTTCTCCATGAATGGTATGGGAAGATTCCAATGCAGTCTTTGTTTTTTCATTAAGATGCTCCATCGTACTGGATGCATAATCCCTTGAACTTTCCGTTTCTTCAATAATGTCCCTCACATCTTCTATTTCTTCAATAATACCGTTAATATTTTTAGCTAAACTCTCCATTAACATATTGGTATGTTCAGTTTTTTTGGCTTGTTTCATAGAGCCTTCTGCCAGCTCATTAATTGCAGTGGAAACCTGTACTGCTGCAGCTGCTGATTGTTCTGAAGTGGTCTTTATAACGTCCGTATCCTGTTCTACTCTTTTTACTACAGTATCTGTTTCCATAATTAAATTTCTGATGTTTTCTATCATCTTATTAAAGCTATTGGATAATTTCCCTATTTCGTTTTTTCCTTGAACAGGACAGCTTACAACGAGATTGCCCTGTTCTACTTTGCTCATTAAAGCCATAATCATTTTTAATGGATTAGAGATGCTAAAGGAAATCGTCATCCCTACAACAACAGCAACTATAATACATAAAGCTGCTACCAGTACGGTTCCCTGTTTTACAGCTTCCATGTCTTTCATTAACGCTGAAACAGGTTCTTTGGTTATGATTTTCCAGCCATTCTTAGTCGTTGCGTAGCTTATAACATAATTGGAATTTGTAAAGTAACCTGATGTATTTTCTCCATATATCTTATCGAGGAAGCCATCTTCTAACACAGTACCTAATTTCTCTTCATCAATACTGGAGACAATCTCATTATTTTCATTGATTATAAAAATCTCTCCGCTGCCTAGATTGGCTTTTTCTAGTATTGAACGAATTCCTTTACTATGAATACTAATAACTATACCGCCAATAGATTTACCTGTACTCAGATCATCCATTTGTGTAATCAAATATATCTGCTCATAGGAATCGTATAATCCGGTAATCCACAAATTTTTTCCACCAGAACTGTTAATAAGCTCTAATAAATGTTGGATCTGTTCATTTTTATTGATGTTTTTTCCTCCAGTTGAGATAGAGACAAACTCTGAACCAAAGCTTTCTCCATTATTTTTTATGATATGAGCTGTCTTAATATCATTGTTCGAAATTACTATAGAAACAATATCACTTTCTATTTCTTTAATAATTTTTGCTTTATCAAAGCTGCTTATCGAATCTAACTCTCTTAAATCTTTCATCAACTTTAAATTGGTTTTAACCAGTGTTTGACTTCTTTCAAACTCTTCTAATTTAGTATCAATATTCATGGCAATCTGTTCAACCATTTTCCCAGAATAAGATCCTACTTTGTTTTTAACAGTTTGTTCTGCATTCAAATATGAAAAAGTTCCAACAATGGTTAAAGGAAAAATGCTTAGAATGATAAAAGTTATAATCAGCTTTTGAGCTATTCCTATATTATTTTTAAGTCTTAGCTTAAAATTACGAGTTCGTTTTTTTTTAAGAGTTCTGATATATTTTGTGAACTTAATTTATCAATTTTTTTATTCATGGTATCCCCCTCTTAGGAAAGAATATTTATACATCTTAATTTGAAGCATTTATATTCACTATAAATGCTTTATAACTCTTTTGGCTTTCTATACTCTTTAATAGTTACCCCTACGTGTTTTTTAAAACAAATACTAAAGTAGTGGGGATCTTTTATGCCTACTCGCTCTGCTATCTCATATACCTTTAAATCCGTTGTGTTGAGGAGACGAATGCTTTCTTCCATTCTCTTTTTCGTAATATAACTAATGAGGGATTCCTTCATTTCTTGCTTAAAGACACGGCTTAGATAAGAATCACTGGTATATATTTTAGAAGCTACAAATGCTAAACTTAACTGAGGGTCATACAGATACTGGTTAATCACTTCAAGAGCCTGCTCAATCACTTGATTTCCTTTCTTCGGTCGAGTTTTTTTATGAAAATCCATGATGGCCTGCAAAGAATTGATAATAACTTCTTTCATATGTTCTATGGAGGCAATACTGTCAATCAACTCGGAAAAATTCTTTAAGCTCTCCAAATTCGTCAGAGTTTTCCCTAGTTTATGGAGAGTTAGTTCTCCTTTCGTTAAAATATATACGGTCATGAATTTTAACCATTGAAGATCCATGTTTCCTGATTCCCAAATACGCTGCATATAAAGTTCTACATAGTCTTCTACCTTTGATTCCAAACAATTTTGTACGGAAAAAATAAAATCTTCCCAATCCAAGTCCGATAAATCAATATTTTTCTTGTATTTTAAATAATCTTCATAACGAATGCAGCGATTTTGCCCCAGAATAATTCTGGCATTTAAAGCCTTCTCCGACTCTGTGAAAGCTTTATGAATGCCTTCGAATCCTATATGCACATTACTAATCCCTATATTAACCGGCATCAGCAGTAAAGAATTAATTTCACTTTCTAATAGCTCCATGTTTCTTAGAAGCAATTCATAATCCTCATTGGAGAAATACAAAATTACATTTCCTAAATAATGAACAAAGGAAACGACGGGCTTTAGCTCTATTTCTTCAATCAGAGCAACCACATCTTTGCCCAATTTTATTTTCTTTTCTTCATTTATTTCCTGCCGGTACTCTAAATGTATATTACAGCATATGCTTTGATCTATCAGACTTTGGTATCCGTACATCTTCAGCTTATTGATTCCCTCCTGCTCCGATACACGATTTTCTACCAAACGCTGCAGGAAGCTTTCTTTCACAATATTCATATTCCGATTTAAAGATTCTTTTAATTGATTGACTGCCCTTCTTTCTTCCTCGGATTTAAGAATCTCTTCTTTTAATTTGGTAATTGTACTCTCCAAATTTTCAATATCTATGGGCTTTAACAAAAAGTCCTCTACCCCAAGCTTAACCGCTTGCCTTGCATATTCGAAGTCACGATAGCCCGTGATAATGACAAACTTTATGTTTCTATCTTTAAATTCTTCTAAAGCCTTAGCAACAAATTGAAGACCATTCATATTGGGCATATTGATATCCGTTAATACGATATCCGGGGGACATATTCTCATACTCTCCAAAGCTTCTTGTCCTGAACCCGCTTCACAGATAATCTCGAACCCATTATTTTCCCAGTCATATCCTTTTCTAATCAATACTCTTTCTAATTTTTCATCATCCAATATAAGCACTTTAATTCCCACAATATTCGTCTCCTTTTATTACCTTTAGTCTTATTGTTATTTCTGTGCCCGAACCGATTTCGCTGGTAACGGTAACTGGAGATTCTATATTATAGTATAATGAAATCCTTTGTATTAAGCTGTAAAGACCAAATCCGGATTTGTTTGTTCTGGTTTTTCCCTCTAATACTTCCTTAATTCGTTCTTCATTCATGCCCATACCGTCATCAGAAATAATAAAAATCATTTCATCCTCGTCAAGGTATCCTTTTAGATGAATATTTCCTTCCCCTTCCCGTTCTTTAATGCCATGGTACACTGCATTTTCTACGACAGGCTGAAGAATTAATTTAAGCATGGGCAGGGGCAACATTCTGTCTTCAATATCGTAATGGATTTTTATACGATTATCGTAGCGAATATTTAATATGGTGATATAATTTTTAATACAGGCTATTTCATCCGCTACGGTTACAACATCTTTCCCACTGTTTAAACTGTTGCGATAAAAATTGCCTAAAGCTTGAATCAGCTTAAAACAATTTTTATTATCATTCAGTAAGGCAAGGGCTGACGCCGCATCTAAGGTATTATAAAGAAAATGGGGATTAATTTGAGCATGGATAATATCCAGCTCATTTTTCATAATAATTTTCTCTTCCTGCTTAATTTTTTCAATTAATTCCTGCAAAGAATAAATCATATGATTAAAAACCTGCTTTAAAGATACAATTTCATTCTCGTACCCCTCTTCAATGGGCATAGGAACAAATTCACCGCTCTCTACCATCTGCATATGTCTTTGAACCTTGGTAAGCGGAGAGAAAATAAGTCTTGTCAGAACAATCACGCAAGCGATGATAATAATTAAATTAAGGGCAACAAATGCTATAAGAATGGATTTGTAGGCATTACTAAGTTCTTGTTTACTGTTCATATTTAGAATGCCTACTAAACTCCAGTCCTGGATACCTAAATCTCTTTGTACCAGCATGGCATCCGCCCCTAAAAATTTGACAGACTGATAACTGGGACTTGAGGTGATTTTTCCTTTTAGAAGCTCTCCTATTTCATCCTTATTTTCCGAGGGCGGTATTATATAATTCCCTTGAGCATCTACAATGCAGAAGGTAGAATGATCGTTTTCAGTAACTTCATTAAAATATTTTTGAAAAACAGATTCATCAATTACTAACAATAACGTTGCTAAATATTTATAATCGTTTTTATCGGCTATCTCTCTAACATAGGTAATGTAATTAAGGGTCGGTCTGCTGGGATACTGAATAATGTTTTCACTTTTATGAATAAAAAAACCGTCTCCCTTTGACTTTAACATCTGATGATACCATTCAGTATTACGAAAAGATTTGGTATGTACGGCAATGGGACCAACTTTGTAGGATTTGTAATAGTTGTCGTAGGAGTCAATCAATATAACACTTGAAATATATTTTCCTGATAAAATCATGTTTAATAAGCTATTTTGAATCGTTAATAAAGTTGACGGAGCAATACTTTGATGATTAACAGATGCCAGGGCTTGCTGAATATCCTTATCAAAGTAAATCATGTTGGAGGACTGTGTAATATTATCAAAAATTACGTCCAGGTTACCCTTTAAGGCATTAATGGTCTGCAACCCCGCTTCTCCGACTTCTCTCTTCGTATTTTCTTTAAAGATAGCATAAATAGTGGAAATCCCGATAATAAAGGACAGCACTAAAAGCGTAATATAAATGACGATAATTTTAGTTCTGATTTTTAAGCATTTAATGTAATTGATTATTTTATCCAAGGATATCACCACTATTTCATAAGAATACTGTATTTGTTTCAAATAAATGTCTCTAATTTTAGTATACTATAAATTTTGAAGCATTTTCAGTATTTTCTTTTCCTGATCAGTTAATTTTATAATTGGAGAATTTGCATCATTGGTTAGTCTATTCTCTACAATCAAAACGCTGGTATTTTTAGAAAGGGTGTGGGTGTGCCAAACACCTTTTTTAACAGTATAGATTTTTAAAGGCTCCATATGCCAGGCTTTGATTTCTCCTATCTCCTCTCCATCTCCTCCGGTAAAAAGAGTGCAGTCCCCTTCCAGTAATACAAAGACTTCATCGGTCTCCGTATGCTTTTGCATGGTTGCGATATGATCAATTTCTAATTCTTCACAGTATCTTAGAATCGCTACTCGCCACTCCATGTAATCTACCATGGGTTTATAGCCTTCCCCTTTAAATTCACTCATTTCTATGTCCATATATTCCCCCTCCTTACTTCCCCAAGGTTACTATAATTTTATAGTTCTTATTCTTTGGCAAACTTTCTATCACTTTTCGTTTGATGATAAAACTATCTTCAATGAAATCCTCTCCTAAATTGCCTTCTATCTTGATCACCCGATACTCTCCATAATCCAAACCTTCTTCGTTAACATATTCAACATAAAAATGTCGTTCAGCGAAATCAAAGGAAATCCCTGCTCTATGCTTTTCATCAAATTGGCTTTTTAACAGTTTAGGCTCGAAAGTTAAGTCTCCCATTTTGCCTACAATTCCAAAGACTTGATGGATAAGGGTCAGCATCAGCCAGCTGGCTGCACCGGTTAGATAATGATACATACCTCTGCCTTTTCCATCGAAATACTCCGGAATCCCAGGATAAATTCGACTTTTCTCAAAATCCATGCTGTGGGAATACAGGGCATCTATGATCTTAAACCCTTCCTTTACAAATCCCCGCGAATAAAGGGCATAGGCATACATCACGGCCATATGACAAAAAACTGCTCCATTTTCCTTGTGTCCATAGGCAAAACCAAACATTCTTCCAAGGTTTAAATTGACTTCTCGAAAATCCGTGTTGAGGCGGTACCCTCCAATTTCCCTGGCATACAAATATTGATCTACAGCTTTTGTAATGGCTTTAACCTGTTCATCCGTTGCAGTCCCGGACATAATTGTAAACACTTGACTGGGAAGCATCATGCGAACACCTAAAGGGTGAACACCTTCCACTCGCTGTCCCAAATTATCATAGTATCCATTAAACCAAAAGGCATCTTTACCGTCGCTAATCCATTCCGTATTTCTTATATGTTCTTTTATAAACTGTCCCATGCCTTTTAAAGTTTTAACTAAAGCCTTTGCAGGTATGGATATCGTATCTCCCGATATCTTATGTTTTGTTGACAGGCAGTATTCCATAAGGATGGATTGTTTTTTCTTACAATCTCCATAAGCATCTTCATTGCCTATTAAAACTTCCATTTCTTTTGCCAGTTCTATCGTAGCAAATCCTTTGTTCTTTAAAACTTCTATCAAATCGGCTAGTGTTTCCAGATTGCTGCCGTATAATGCGGTAAAGGTAACACTCTCTCCTTTATCCCTTGCCATGTCAAGGGCATCGTTCCAATCCGCTCCCCGAAGTCTAATATGGTTATGTTCTCCCACATCGTAGAAGGCAGTTAAATGCTGCATCAGTAAATGTTCCAGTATACTACCCAAATAGGGCTTATTATCTTTAGTTAAGCAAAGCTTCCCCTGTTCTTCTTCCCAGAGACTATCTTTTTGCTCCCCTCGTACCCCTTGCATATCCTTAAAGTAAGGAACTTTTTCTAATAAAAATTCTATATCTCCGCTCTGCTGTATGTATAAATGGGTGGTTATAAGAGGCCATACCCCATGATCCATCCAAACTCTTGTAATATTATTGCGGTCGGCAATGAACTCCCCTCGATTCTTGCCGATAATGGTGGCATTGGTCCCATCCATTCTTACCCCCTGGAAATTTTCTTTAAGCAAGGTTCTAACTTCTCCAGGATCCATCAATAATAGTGCCAAACAATCCTGCCATAAATCTCTCCAACCTCTGCCCCCTTTTCCGTAGTCATGGTGGGGCAAGAAGGAACATCCGTAGATTCTGCGTAAAATCGGCTGAAGGGTCACCCAATGCATCCAATGATTGAATTTCTCATCCCCAGTTTTGAATCTTACATTTAACTGGTCTTTCCAGTATGCTTTCATTTCTTCAAATGCCTTATTATAGGCCTCTTCTGATAAATATTTTTCTCCGTACAGAATAAAATCTTCCTTAGAATTTCCATATCCTAAGGCAATAATATATACTTTGGATTCCCCGGGCTGTAGTACTACTTCCTCAAAGCAAAGACCTCCAAAGGCTTCGTAGCCGTTGATTTTATCTCCCGACTTCATTGGTTTCAAACTATCGTCCTGTAATGCTCTCGGATTTTCAAAACTGCCTCCTTCTCCTATAAAAGCATCCACAGTAGGATAGAATTTTGAAGGCAATACATTGCCATTGCCACCTAGTACTCCATAAACGATTTCATTGATTTTATGACCTTTTTCATCAAAGGTTAAGGTTGGATTGACTATAATGCCCCTATCTAAAACCTCGATACGATGAAGTAGGGAAGTTACATGTCGATGATCACGAATATTATCCGCTGAGCGGCAATAAAGGGGAATTGCTGCTACGGGCTCCAAGGTGATGGCTTCAAGTCCTATATTCGTAAGCTCCACCTTCATCAGCTCAACTTTGTCATGGCTTGTTGGTACAAATGAAGTAATGACTCCCTTTAAGCCAAATGCTTTGGATATTCGAGTTACTTTATGCCATAGAAATCCTGCTTCCAATTGGGTTTCTTCTTTATCTTTGGAGAATTTTTTTGCCTGCTGCCAGGCAGATTTACCTGTTACCGACCAAATAGATGTATGATTGATTTTGCACCAAAAATTACGACTGCTTTTATTATTATGCAAATCCTCGCTGCTAACGGGCGACAACAAAAACGTATTCTGACTTGTCTTACTGTCTCCGGAAAGTTCCGGAGTAATGCTGCTCATAACCCCTGCCATATTTGCCAGAGGAAAATACAGACAGCTGATTTGGTCCGGCTGATTCAGTAGAAAGCTTCCCTCTTCGGTAAAACAATATTTTTGCATAATAAAATCTCCTATCCTGATATTTTACTGCATTATATCAAATAGGAGATTCTTGTAGAACTTAATATTTTTCCTATAAAGGTCAGATTTTTTACTTCTTTTAAGTTAAAAAATTCATTAAAAGATTAACTGGCATTGGCTGCTTTTATTCTGTCAGAGGGTATGTATTGTTCATCATATAATACTTTAGCACAGTTTTTTGCTATAAGTTCTTTTTTAATTGTTTTTCCTGTTTTTTTGTCCACTATTAGTCTATATATTTCATTGTTTCGATAATATCCATCTTCTCTTTTTTCATAATAACTGTTTTCTTCTTTGATATGATAAGCATAATCAAGGGGTTTATTGCTTCTTAATTCCCCACAAAGATATTCATCGGTCGTATATACGATCAATTGAAATTCCTGTTGTGTATTGTTTATGAATTGATAGTCAAGATAGTTATACATTATAGATGTTCCCGTTCCAAATGGTATTTGCCTGCCGTAATCCGGAAACATATCAATCTGATTATGATGATGATGCTCAATAATAGTCATTGGACTGTGCAGGATCATCCAGTGAATGAGATTTGAAAACTGGCACATGCCACCCCCTATACCCTTGTCCACCTTTCCCGATTTAATCACCAGCCCCTCTTTGTATCCTTTAGCTTCTGTACACTCTCCGACCAATTTCCAAAAAGAAAAAACTTCCTGAGGCTTGATGATAATGCCATTGATTTTAGGAGCAGCCAGACTTAAATTAACAGCTTTATTGTCCTGCAGTCTCATATCTACATTACCTAATTTTCTTCTTATTAATGATTTATGCTTATAAATCGTAACAGGAAGTCTTTCCTGACTAAATGTTTCAGAATATTTTTTCTATGAAGATACCATTCCATTTTTCTTATCCATATATTTTTAGTTACAGATATCTTATACGTTAAAGGGCTTATTTCGCAAAACAGCCTTCTGGCCATGTTACTCCTCCTCAGTTAATAGTTGACTTCCTAGTAAATGTACTTGTCTTATTTTTTATAGTACCATGCTACTTTTAAATATCTATTAAAAAAGAAAGGCATTTGTTTTAAATTGTATGACATAAAAATAACCGGGTTAAAACCCGGTTAAAAAAATAGAGAGATATAATGGAGGGATATTATAATCTCTGTTTTAATTTTTTTGTTCTAATAATTTGCGATTCTTTTCGATAAGGTTTATACGCTGTTTTGCACATTCCAATGAACGGTAAGGATCTTCCGGAGTATTGAAGGTATAATCCACCAACTTTTCAACAGTCGTTGTTGCTACAAAAACTCTGGTATCGCTGGATGCATAATAAATAAATATTTCATTTTTTTCATTTACGACAGCACCATTGCAGAAAACCACGTTGGACACATCTCCAATTCTTTCATCATCATAAGGTGCAATAAAATGTCCTCCAGGCTGTGCAATGACCTTTGTCGGATCATTCAAATCCGTTGCAAAGGTATACAGTACATATCTTAATCCTGCCGCTGTATTTCGAACCCCATGGGCAATGTGAATCCATCCTTTTGGCGTTTTAATGGGTGCTGGACCCTCTCCGTTTTTTACTTCATATACAGTATGATATTTTTTCTCATGAATAATCGTTTCTTTTTGGATAACAGGATTTAGAATATCATCGCATAAGCCAAAACATATTCCTCCTCCGGTTCCAGTAGAAATAAATCCATCCTGAGGTCTTGTATAAAATGCGTATTTACCGTCTACAAACTCCGGATGAAGCACTACATTTCTCTGTTGTGGTGACGTGGTTTTGATATTGGGAAGTCTTTCCCAGTTTTTCAGGTCTTTCGTTCTCACAAGTCCTGCCTGTGCAACTGCACTGGAAGTATCATGAGCGGGGGCATCAGGATCTTTACTTTCTGAGCAATAAATGCCGTAAATCCATCCATCCTCATGTTTTACCAGACGCATATCGTAGATATTGGTTTCTTCCTTATCAATATCTTCCCAAATAATCGGTTCTCCAATAAAACGGAAATTATCAATACCATTATCACTTTCTGCAATGGCAAAAAAAGATTTTCTGTCCAAACCTTCCACCCGTACAACCAAATAATACTTTCCATCAAGATAAATAGCACCGGGATTAAATGCAGCATTAACCCCTAACCTTTCCATAAAGTATGGATTGTCTTCTTTGCTTAAATCAAATCTCCATTCTATAGGAATATGATGACGTGTGATTACAGGGTATTTATACCGGTCATAAACTCCATTATAGAAAATTTCATTTTTTTCATTTTTTCTTGTAAGTAACTTTTCTTGTTGCTCAAGCAGTTCGTAATATTTTTCATGAATCATCATCTGCTCATCCTTTCAATCATCTCTAGGCAAAATCTTGAATTGTGATATGGGGTTTTCCAAGGCTCCGCTACAGGCCTCTTAGTTGGCTTCCCATCAGGTTCTACAGACCAGAACCATTCTCCTTCATCCCTTGAATCAATAAGATTTTCTTTGGTGTATTTCCATAAATTATCGACTAAATTCAGAAATTTTTTGTCCCCTGTTCTTTCATAGGCATTATAAAATCCTACCATGGATTCTGCCTGAACCCACCAAACACGGGTACAATCCACTTTACCTTCTTTTTCTTCATTGGCAACGGAACCATCTTCTAGTACCCCATGCTCTGCGATATTATAAGCAATATCTATAATCATTTTTGAAATGTTCTCATCCTTTAAATCCAATACTTTTACGGCTTCGTCCAGCAACCAGCTCGCTTCTATATCATGCCCATAGGATTTTAAATCCATAAGTTCCTGCCACTTTTTATCAAAAAACACTTTTTGAAACTTGGTTTCATGATCGTATATTTTTTGATAAAAAGTATAAACCAGATTTGTTAATTTTTCTTTTAGTTGCTGTGAAGGCCAAACTCTGTACAAATTTGTGTACGCCTCCAATACATGAAGATGGGTATTAGTTGTAATGTCTGATACTAGTCCATGTTCACTAAGCATTTCATTGGATCTCTCAATCCATTCCCGATTAAACTCTTCTTTATACGCTTTAGTGTGTTCATCATAGCCTTTGGTTTCAATGAGTTCATAAAGCTCCCGGGCCAATTTTAAAGCTTCAGGATGTTTAAAGGCTCTATAGAATTCACTTAAAGCATATATACCAAAGGCCTGTGTATAGATATGTTTTCTTGTATCTATTGGATTTCCTTTATGGTCTAACATCCAGTATAAACCTTTATGTACAGGATCTATTGCTTTTTGACTTAAAAATCTATAGGCATGATGTGCATAAGAAAGATATTCTTCTTTCATTGTAACTCTATAAGCAGCTGAAAAAGACCATAAAAATCTTGCTGCTGCAATGCCACCCTTGGGACCTTCCTTATTTATAGTTAAATCATAATCTACTTCTCCATAAAAACCGCCATTCTCTTCATCTTTTAATTTCATCCAGAAAGGCAAAATTTTATCTGTCAATTGCTTCTCTATTTCCTGCTTGAGTTGTCCCACTCAATCTCCTCCCTACATCTTATGGTACTCCAGTACTATCTGGCAATATTCTTTTAAGTTATACAATGTTTGAGTAAAAACCGTAAATAATTTTTTCAGCGGGTTTTCCAAAAACATCGTATCCATTATCGTAAATCGCTTTATTTTCCGGGTACAAATAAGTACTCCAGTCCCACAATCCAAACCCTTTAAGCCACTCTTTATCTCTTGTTTTTTCAAACATTACTTTGTAGTACTCTGCTTGTTCTTGTAGATTTGTCTCGCCTACATGCTCCCAATTATTAGGGATATGCCCAGAGCCTGTTCGGCTTGGGCATCCGGCTTCTGCAAAGAAAAATGGCTTGTTATATTTTTTTACCACCTTCTCAATTCGCTCTAATTGCTCATTCCAGCAATCAATGGGATAATATCCGCTGGATGAAATCACATCAACGGCATCCCACCATTTTACATAGTTTTCCTGGTATTTGTCCGTATTGTAGGATATCAGACCATGATAGATTTTTTTAACTTCTCTAATTAGCTGTCTCCATTCATTTTCTCTGCGTTCTGATTGAACCATTTCACAACCTACAATCATCATTTCGCAATTACTTTTTTGAGCAATCTCTGCATAATGGCACTGGTATTTTGTATAACTTAAAAACCAGTCTTTCCATTTAGGTTCACAAGGTACATCATGGTCAAAAAAATTAATATGCGCTCTCCATGTACCATTTCTGACATTCACCGTTGGTTTTAAAATCACTTTTAAATCCAGTTCTCTTGCATATTCAATCATATGAATGAGTTCTTCATCACTCACCATATGATCTCCTGTATAATCAATCTCTGTTGTATGAGGAGTATCCTGAAGCGCCCCTAAGGCAAAAATGACATAATTGCTATTAGTTCTTTCCTTTAGCTGACGAAGGGACTCCTTCGCTTGACAACTCAAAAAATCCCCTTTCTTATTGCCCCATCCAAATGTAAATCCTTTAATGTACTCCATTTTCTGACTCCTTTTTCGTTGCAAAATTCTAGGCAATATACTTTATTGTTTGCCATATTGGCTGAGCAAAAATAAATTATATGTCTTCAACTGTAAAATCTTTTAAGCTGGCTGCTAATTCATCTGCCTTAGATGCAAGTATTTCTATATCTGTCAGAATCTTTTCTAAAAATCCATTCTGGTCTGCAACGGAAGCAGTTATTTCTTCTGTGGATGCCGCTGTCATTTGGGACACACTGGAAATCATATGTATGGCTTCTTCAACTTTTTCTTTAAAATCATTCATTTCTTTTACTTCATGGAGTATATCTCCAATCTGTCCGTTCAACTGACAGGAGATATTCTTAATCTCAGCAAATTCATTCACTGTACTTTTTACTGCATCATGTTGATTTCTGTTGATACCTTCTGCTCTTTTTACCGCATCCATGGATTTTTGAGTTTGTACCAGAATGCGTTCTATAATGTTTTCAATTTCTTTTGTAGATTGGGCTGATTGATCTGCCAACTTGTTTACTTCATTCGCAACCACTGAAAATCCTTTGCCTGCTTCTCCTGCCCTGACTGCTTCAATAGACGCATTTAAGGACAGTAAATGTATCTTTTTTGAAATCTCTTTTAAAATAAGCACAATTTGTTTTATATCCTGCATATCATTCCCCAAGTAATTCATGGCTTTCACAACTTCTTTAGTCGCTTCATTGACGTCCTCATTTTTATGTATTAAAACTTGAGTCGTATCAATACCCTTATTGGTAATCATCTGCACATTTTCAGAAGTTCTGTTAACGTCTTCAATACACTTTACTACAAGATCAGTTTTTTGAGACAAGGATTCAACCAAATGAACGATTTTTTCAACTTGTTCTGACTGATTACATGCCCCTTCTGCCATTTCATGAATAGCATTTTCGATATCAGAAGCAATCTTTGTTGATTCTCTTACACGACATGAAATATTACTGGAAGAAGTATTAACTTCATAAGCCACTTTTGAACTTTGGCAAACCAATTCACGAATTTGCTTTACCATTTCATTAAAAGTTTCAGAAAGGATTTTAAGTTCATCATTTCGATTGACATGAGCTTTGACAGTTAAATCACCTTTTGCAGCCTGTTTCATTTTAATCATAATCATTTTCATTGTATTGGTAATCTTAAAAGTGAAAAGCATCCCAATACCCACGGCGATAACAGCAAATACAAAACCTAAAAGCAAAAGATCTTTTTCCATGGAACCTACAGAGGAAATTACATCCTCTTCATTTACCGTGTTCACAATAATCCAGCTGTCCTGCGCTTTTGTATAGGATATAACAAATCTTTCTTCGTTGTCCGTCCCAACAAAAACATCTTGTGCTTTTTCTTCTGCCCGTTCTTTAATTTCCTCAAATATTTGCATTTCTCCCACTGCTTCTTTATCATGGGATACCACTTTCCCAGTAGGGGTAATGACATAAGTACGGTAAATATTATCGCTTCTATGTACAGTTTCCAAAGCTTTTTTTAACTGAACTTCATTTACATCCATTAAAAATGCATATTCCAATCTGCCATCTTTAATAAAGCTTCCATAAGAAGTAATATATTTAACAGCACTGCTGTTGGAATTTTTGCCGATCCCTTCTTCATGATCATCGATCCAAACAGGTTTATTGCTTTTTTTGACCTTTTGGTACCATTCTACTGCCTCCAGTTTTTTTATATCCACTGTACCAAATATTTGGGGATATCCTACAAGATGACCAGTCTCAGAAACAATATATATCCCATCGATGTATTCATTGGTATTGCCTACTCTTTTTAGATTGTCCCAAATTCTGTAAATATTCTTTTTAGCTTCTTCTGTTGATTGTTCTTTCAAGGTTTTCAAAAATTCTTTAATTTCTGATTCTACAAGGATTTGTGCTCTGGAATTCTCTATTTGCCTTAAAATCAATTCAAAATACTGAGTTGTTTTTATATTGGATTCTGCCAACTGGGCTTTGGCTTCACTGACAAGTGCATTGGTTGCTGTCTCTGATGCAATATAAGTAGCAACCATCACTGGAATGAGTACGACACTTAACAGCATCAATGTCATCTGTCTGATTAAACTGTTTTTCATTTTTTTAGGTTCAGGAGCATTTGATCTTGATGTGATATTTTTCTTTGTGAAATTGAAAGGATATCGCTTAAAAAAAGCTTTTATCTTGTTCATTGATATATCCCTCTTCTCTGGATTAAATCCAATATCATATTAAAGGTATTACGGTATCCTAAATATATCCTTCGTATACATACTCCTTATTGTGCAACGAGATGTATCAGTTTTCCTTGATAATCTCCTCTTAACCCTTCTATATTAATACCTGCATACATAAGAGCCGCACCTGAATATATCTCATTGGTTCCTTCGATTCTGTACATTTTCTTTTTATCCAGTCCTTTAAGACGAATTCTTCTGCTATGATGGTTGGGTCTTGCTAAAACTTGAATATAAGTTATTAACGTCTCATTTTTATCTTTTGACACCACCTGCCAGCAATCATACTGATGATTTTCTGCATAATTTGCGATTCTATAGTAATCTCCAGTTCTTATTAAATCATTGTATTTATGATACATTTCAATTTGTTTTGGAATCATCTCTCTGTCTTCTTGAGAAATCTTAGTAATATCTAATTCATACCCGAATGTTCCGGCCAAAGCAACATAACCTCTGGTTTGAAAAGGTGTATTTCTTCCTACAATATGATTCGGACAATCACTTACATGAGCACCTATGGCAGAAAGGGGATAAAGCATAGCTGTTCCTTGCTGGATTTTTAGTCTTTCAATAGCATCTGTATCATCTGAAGCCCAAATCTGGGGACTATAATAAAGCATTCCGGGATCAAATCTTGCTCCGCCTCCTGAGCAATTCTCTAACAATACATGAGGAAATTCAGTTATGAGCCTTTCCTGTAATTCATATACCCCCAATACATATCGATGATATAGTTCTCCCTGGGATTCTGCATCTAATTTAAAACTTCCCATATCAGTAAGCTGACGATTCATATCCCATTTTACATAAGTGATGTTTGCACTTTTTAATATCTTTCGGAGACTTTCATATACGTAATCTCGCACTTCTTCTCTGGATAAATCCAGGACATACTGATTACGGCACAGACTTCCTGTCCGCCCTGGAATTTGGATAGCCCAGTCGGGATGTGATCGATATAAATCTGAATCTGGTGAAATCATTTCTGGTTCAAACCAAATGCCGAATTCCATGCCTAATTTATTGACTTCATCCACTAAATATTTAATTCCACCCTTAATCTTATTTTCATTAACTACCCAGTCTCCCAATGAAGAGTTATCGCTGTTTCTGTTGCCAAACCATCCATCATCCATTACCAACATCTCTATTCCCAGCTTTGAAGCTTCTCTTGCAATGCTAAGGAGTTTTTCTGTATCAAAATCAAAATAGGTGGCTTCCCAATTATTGATTAAGACTGGACGTTTTTTGTCTTTGAATTTTCCACGAATCAGATGATTGCGGTATAAGTCATGGAAAGTTCTTGTCATCCCTCCAATACCGGTATCAGAATATACCAGAACAACTTCAGGGGCTGTGAAAACTTCCCCTTCTCTTAATCTCCAGGAAAAATCCATTGGATGTATTCCTATAACTGTCCGTACTGTATCAAATTGAGTCAATTCTGCCTGTGCAATAAAATTCCCGGAGTATACAAAATGGAATCCATACACTTCTCCTGTATCTTCTGTGGTATTTGGAGTTGCCAGTGCAATAAACGGATGATCTTGGTGGCTGGATTCCCCTCGAACGGAAGAAGTACTTTGCTTCCCATACCCAATCTTTTTTCTTTGCACGTGTCGTTCCCTTGCCCAGGAACCATGAAGTGTAATCATATCAAAATCCATATTGTCGAAATCCACACAGGAAGAAAGTACTTTGGTAAGAAAGATATCCTCCTTATTGCAATTTCTAATTTTTACGCTTCTTGTTATGGCATCCACATCTTCAAAGGTTGTGTAGATTAGCACAACTTCCAGATTTAAAACAAAATCTCTGCAAACTAATTCCAGTGTTGTACATTGATCTGCATTCCCAAAGGTAGCTGGCAATTTCTCTAATTTGGTTTTTCCTTTATAAATGTTATGGGAAACATAAGAAAGGGAAACCGCAGTATGCCCTTCTTTTGTACGCACCTGCAAACAATCTTCTCTAAAATCTCCAAGACCATGGGTTGGATATTCCATTGGAAAACTGTCCAAAAAAGAAACTCTGTCCCTGTTGTTTTTAGAAGGTACATAAGGGGGTTCATCAATACGCATTAAATGATAAAGCCTGTGATCTTCAATTCTTTTGCCGTAGTACATATGTCCTACAAAATTTTCATCATCTACAATTCCTATTAAATAAGTGGTGGATGGGGTGTCTAATTTAAACACTCTGTCTTTTTCATAATACGTTATACCCATATATCCATCTCCTTTTCCAGTTCAATCCTTTTTTACGTAAATATAAATATGATTCGTTTCACCTTGAAACGAATCATATGGTTTTATTCCATCTTTCTTCTCTATCTTCTGCCGATTTCTGTATCCGTTTTTCTTAAAACGCTATGTTCTTTAATATATTTGACAATTTGGTCTGCTGTAGTAAATGCTAAACCAACATAACTGTCTGCTGCTCCGTAGTAAATGGCAATTCTTCCTGTCTCTCCATCACAAATCGTTGCACAAGGAAAAACAACATTCGGTACAAAACCCTGCTCTTCATACCACTCTTCCGGGGTCAGCAAGAAATTTTCACATCTGTATTTTACAACAGAAGGCTGGTTAATATCTAATATTGCACCACCCATGCTGTACACATAGCCGTTACAAGTACCAGTAACTCCATGGTAGAATAATAACCATCCTTCAGTCGTTTCAATAGGAGCCGCCCCACCTCCAATCTTTAGAGACTGCCACCATTCTTCTCCTTTTGACATAACATGACGGTGTTTGCCCCAATAAACCATATCAGGACTTTCACTCACAAAAATATCACCAAAGGGTGTATGGCCACTGTCACTGGGTCGGCTGAGCATTACAAAATTACCGTTGATTTTTCGTGGGAATAATACCGCATTACGATTAAAAGGAAGAAATGGATTTTCAATTCTTACAAATTTTTTAAAGTCTTTTGTTTTTGCCATACCAATCGCTGCACCATAAAAATCCTGACACCAAATCAGATAATAAGTATCTTCTACTTTAACCAGTCGTGGATCATAGGCGTATCTTGGCATAAATGGATTTCCATCTTCATCTTCAAACAGAATTTTTTCTTCTTCAAATTCCCAATGTATTCCATCTTTGCTTCTTCCCAAGTAAATGTGTGGAATTCCATTTACTTGTTCACCACGAAAAACACCAATAAATGCATCTTCATAGGGTATTACTGCACTATTAAAGATTCTGGCTACATTTTTTACTGGATTTCTTCCTATAATAGGATTACTTTTATATCTCCAAAACGGAGCATTAAGGATTTTCTCAGGGGGATCTTGCCATGGCATATTTTTTACCTGTGGGCAGATTAATTTCACGTCATTCATATTTTCTTAGCTCTCCTTTTCAAACATAATCATTTTATCCTTTTACAGCACCCATCGTTAATCCACTGTAAATTTGTTTCTGACACAGAATAAATATAATAAGTGCCGGTAACATTGTAATCAGTACACCTGCAGTAATGTAGTTATATTGGTTTCCATAAGGTCCGGTAAATATATATAGGGAAGTGGATACGGTTACAAGTTCTTTGGAATGCAGGTATAAATTAGCCATATAATATTCATTGTAAACACCTACTCCTTTTAAAATCATAACTGTAACAATAGCAGGTCTTAAAAGAGGAAATAAAATTTTAAAAAATATTCCAAAATAACTGCATCCGTCTACAATGGCAGATTCATCCAAAGACTTAGGGATGTTCTCAAAAAATTGGATGAATATATATATGGAAATAACATCTGTTCCTAACATAACAATAATGTATCCATATAATTTATTGATCAGTCCTAAGCCGTACATAATTTCATATACAGTAACCTGCGTTGCGATTCCTGGAATTAATGTTGCAAACAAAAACAGATTTCTTATCAATCCATTTCCACGAAATTTAAATCGGCTTAATATATATGCAAGCATGGCTCCAATCAAAACAGACCCTGTAAGTACAACAATTAATACGATGAATGTATTCCTGAACGCTACCAACATATTGGCTTTTTTCCATGCAACAATAAAATTTTCAAAGTTAGTCCAACTCTTTGGAAACGTCATAACATTCGTCGATGCATACTCTTTTTCCGTTTTAAAAGCAGTGAAAATACAAACAATTACAGGAATCGTCGTGAAAAATACACCCAAGCACAAAGAGGCATATTTTAAAAATCCCAATAAATATTTTTCAAATTTTTTCATAGCACTCATCTCTCTACCCCTTTTTGCACCTCTAGAAAACTGAACTTTTTCTGTTTTTTGGCTGCCTTGCTTTCATCTTCATCTCCGTCGGTAAATAGCCAATTAATAACGAGCTTTTGCACTATAGTACATAAAATAATAATTCCGAAAAGCACAACCGCCATAGCAGAAGCCAAACCTACTTTCTGATTTTCATGGGCAATTCTGTGCATAATTACGAAATACGTACCTGTTCCCATGGTACCATTGGTAATAACATAAGGCGGCTCAAATGCACTCAATGATCCGCTAATGGAGAGAATCATATTTAATACAACAATGGTCTTAATACTTGGTAAAATAATGTATCTGAATCTTTGCCATTTATTAGCTCCATCCAGATCTGCTGCTTCGTACATTTCTTTATCCACAGACATGATCGCACCATGGAAAAGAACCATATTCTGTCCTAAATATCTCCAGACAGATGTAGCTACCAGGGATATATTATTAATCCGTGTGTCTTTTAACCAATACGGTAAACTTTCCAAATCAAATCCAATCCATGTCAGAATGGTGTCCAATACATATCCTCTTGTATAAAAGAATCTAAAAATAAAACCAACAGCTATACCACAAACCAAATACGGAAAAAACATTGCTCCTTTAAAGAAAGACGCTCCTCTGGTTTTAAAACTTAAAATTGTCGCAAAATATAAGGCCAAAACTAACTGAACAAAAGCTCCTCCTATATAATAAAGGCTTAAGCTCAATGCTTTAAAGCAATCGTCCCGTTTAAAAACATCTATATAATTTTGCAGACCTACCCATTTTCTTGCACCAATATATTTCATGTCATAAAAGCTGAATTGGACCATTTTAAAAAAAGGAAGATAAGTAAAAACAATGAGAAGCAGCAATGGCACAAACATAAAAGTTACGATGACCAATATACGTTGTGCTTCCATACTCTTGATCCACTTTTTAAAACTAAATGTTTTTTTTACAACCAATTCACTCACGTCTTTTTGCTCCATAATGCCCCTCCTATTATAAACATGAGTCAGAAGCAGCCTCTGACTCATGTATTTGTCCTCTCCTGAAGTCTGTTATTGGTAAACTTCAACATTCAGTTTTTCCTGAGCCTTGGACCATTTTTCGTTCCATTCATTCATAATGTCATCAAAAGATTTGGTGCCATACAAAGCATGTTCCAGAATTTGGCAAACTTTGTAGTCGTTATTGTTGATTCCAATTTCGGATTCATTGTTCACATCATCAAACAATGTTTCTTCTCCTTCTTTTGGTGGGTTATCAATTACAAATTCTACTCCTTTAAAAGAGTCAAGCACACTTGGCATAGGTGCATTCTTAAGTGCCGGAATACTTCCTTCATCTTCAAATATGGGTGACATTTCAAGCAACCATTTGACATAAATCAGAGAAGCAATTTGTCTTTCTTTAGAAATGTCTTTATTGATGCCATATGCATAATTTCCTCCTGCAGTAGCGTACTGCTTTCCGTTAACCGTAATAGGGAATGGCATATAGCCTACATCATCGGGATTGTCTCCTGCTTCCTGCATTTGTTTTACAGCCCAGGAGCCAAGAACCATTGTTCCGATTTCACCTCTGTTCATCATACCCTTACTGCTTTCCCAGTCACTTGTAGATGGGTCATCTTCAATAAGCCCTCTTTTTGTTGCTTCATATAAAACATAATAAACGGCATATGGACCTGTCATATCTTCTCTTTTTGAAAATGGGTTTCTTAGATGTGGAAGTTTATTCATAAAGTCCGGATCTCCTGTAGCAGATCCTCCGATATAAGCATCCCAGGCTCCCATTGTCCATTTTGCTGCGAAATTTGAATACATTGGAACAGCGTCCGTATTGTCTTTAATTTTTTGCAAGGCATCCAAGAATTCATCCGGTGTTTTTGGCATCTCTGTAATCCCTGCTTTTTCAAAAACTTTTTTGTTATACACTATCCCCTGAGCATTTCCGCCATTTGGAATTGCATAAATCTGTCCGTCATAACGATATCTACTTGCGAAATTATAAAGCTCAGAAATTTTGTCCGCATCACCAAAAGAAATAAAATAATTGGGGAACTCATCTTTATCTACTGATGTCGGAACAAAGCAAATATCTCCCCAGTCTCCTGTTGTTAAACGAAGCGTAACGGCTTCTGCGTAGTCTGTTATAGCCTCATATTCAACATTAATGTTGGGATATAACTTTTTAAATTCTTCTGCATAACCTGCATAAACAGTGTCTGCAATATCTGTCCTGTCCGTTAAAACATGAATATCTGCTTTTAAATCTTTAAAATCTTCGCCTAATTTGATGTCATAAATCGCTGGAACTTCTGATTCTCCACTCTGTTGCTTACCATCTTCTGTCACTTTTGATTGTTCAGCCGTATCTGATGTTGTATTTTGTCCATTTCCGCTGCATGCAACTGTTGAGATAACCATTCCTGTCACCAGAAGCAAACTTAAAAATTTTTTCAGCTTCATAATTTTTACCTCCCGTTTTTAACTTAATTATTACTTAATTAGTATAAAACATTACTTAAAAAAATACATCCTATTATATTGCAAATTATCATACTATATTGCACACTTTATATATTTTGACCAACTTTTCTCTTTTATTCACTATTGTGTTTGTGTATATCCCTTAGGATTAATAGTTTAAAAACAGCAAGTTTAATTAATTTTTTTGTGTCTATTCAATCTACCTATGTCTTGTTTTCCCTTTTTTGATATATATACTTATCTTTATTTAACAAATTTAATTTATGATAATTAAGTTAAATTAACTTGATTGATGCTCAATAAAAAAATATAATATAATCAACACTATAAATCTGAAAGAGGAGTCAATATGTTTGAAGATTATTTTCAAAACTTAATCAATTACCTCAAAGAACATTCAAATTTAACCTCTCACACCATAGATCAAAATCTTTTGCAATTAATCGATGTTTCTCCTTTTGCAGAAAAGCATTGGTATTTTGCCAAATTATTAATAAATACTTTCGTTACATTTCCATTTTATCTGGCGTTGCAGCCTCTCGATATGTATTGCTTATTGCATACTGTAGAAGGTCAGGGGCAATTAAACTATAAAGAGAAAACATATATTTTAAATCCTGATTCCTTTGCCTTCTTTGACTGTAATAATTACTCTGTATTAAGTGCACAAAAATTAAAGCATTGGCATTTCAAAGCTCTGTTTATTAATGGTCCAAGTCTCTTGGCCTATTACAAGCTGTATCATCAGGATGATTACGTTGTATGCCCTAATATTTCAGATATCAGTCTCATTTCTATCGTTAAAAAAATATTTGAATGCTATACATCTATTACAGAGACCCAGGAGATGATCGCTTCCAAACTGATAACTGATTTACTCACACAATTAATTGTTTCAAAAGAAAAGGATTTGGACCGTTTAAATAAAATACCAGCCTATATTTTAGAAATAAAAAAATTATTCGATGAAAAATACAGAGAGCAGTACAATTTAGAAGAACTTGCGAAACAATATCACATCAGTAAATATAAACTTATTCGTGATTTTACAAAATTTTTAAATCATTCTCCGATCAACTATTTAATTCTGCAGAGAATTTCAGCTGCAAAATCTTTTCTTAGAAATACTGATGATACTATTAATGAAATTGCATTAAAAGTTGGCATAGAAAATATTAATCACTTTATCAATCTTTTCAAAAAATCCACAGGCGTTACTCCTATGCATTACCGAAAACTTTGCCGTTCAAATGCAATACAGTACCTGGAAGAATAAAATCCATGTTATACAGACAAACAAAAAAATAGCAGAGAACGTTAGGATTAACTTTCTCTGCTATTTCTTGCATTCAAGTTTTTTACACTTTCTTTTATAACCATATGACCCGTTACAATCTGAACGCCTTTAACATAATCTTTTCCTTTTATTTTTTTAAGTAATGTCTTCACACATAAACCTGCCATTTTATCCATGTCCACAGCATAGGATGTTATCTTTAAATCCGTCACATTAGGGAAGAGATAATCATCAAATCCAACTACAGATACATCTTTGGGAACTGATAATCCTTTTTCCACTAATTTTTTAATGAGCATACTGGCAGTAAAATCAGAATTACAGGCAAAAGCAGTAGGCATCTTTTCTGGTAAAGTTATTTCAAAGCATATATTCGTTTCTCTGACTCTATCCGGTATAATCCATTCCTCTCTCAACTTTATTCCATTTTCAAGCAAAGCTTTTTGATAACCAAAATATCTGTCTGTAATACTGCTCGTCGCAAGAGGAGTTCCTACAAAAGCAATATCTTTGTGACCCATTTTTATTAAGTAATTCGTCAAAACGTACATTCCATAGTAACCATCTGAAATCACTGTATCATACTCCATGTGGGTATTATAATGATCCATACACATAATTGGAACAGTCCCTGAATTCCAGAGAAAATCCAAATACCTATCCTTTGTCTGACCAATAATAATTACTCCATCCACTTTATGATCCTGTATCATCTTAGGAAGTTTTTTGGAATCCTCGTCTTCCTGAGTTAATTTTTCTATAATGCCATAATAGCCATTGGCACTCAATTTCGTAATAACTTCCTCATACATAGTCCAATAAAATGACCCAGCTTTCTCAATAAACCGAGAAGGAATAAGGACTCCTATGTTTCCAGTGCCTGTTTTAGGTTTTGACACAGATGCTGGTTTATATCCCATCTCTGCCGCCAAGGCCTTAATTTTCTGCCGCATTTCTTCACTTACGCCGTCTTTATCTGCTAAAGCTTTAGAAACCGTTACATTGCTAACTCCTAATTTCTTGGCGATATCTATTAATCTCACTGATTTAGCCATACATTATCTCCTTTATTGCATAATCCATAGAATCTAAAATAAGAATACATTTTTTATAAAACAATCCAAAATAATTCTTACTTAAAATTTCGAATAAGAATCCTGTTTTACTATATTCTAACTTACTCTAATCATTAAATCAAGCTAATTTAGCAATTGAATCAAGCTAAATTTAATTTATTTATCAATTAAACAAAATAATTCCTTGTCTATCATTTTAGACAAGGAACTATTTCTTCATATACGTAAATATTTTAATTTATTGGAGTAAAGGTAACTTTTGCTACATCAGAAGTAACTGCTTTAATCTCATCATAATATATCACAGATTCCAGCACAAATATCTGACTATCTGCCCCTTCAGGCAAAATAGCATTACACCATAACCCAAAACTTTGAATATTACTCGGATCAAAAATAGCATTTTTATTGTCTCTTCCTGCAAAACTTGAAAACGGAATCGTCACAAGCATAGGTTCTGTTGAACCATTAAATTCAGGATATTCATTAAGGTATACTTCAAAAGCCTCTCCTGCAGATTGAACCTGGATAACGACTTTTTGCTTCTTGCCATCAGGCAATATCCATAACTGCAATGCATTCTTGCTGGACCAGTCCGTTTCTATAGTTTTAACTACTCCAGCATATCCGCCTGCAATAAGTTTATACTTGAATTCCAAACCATATTGTCCCGCATATTTATTCGTCTCTGACAACGAAGGTTCAACTGTACACCCTGTACCATTTCCTGTATTCCAAACGGATCTTAAAATCAAATCTTCACCATAGTAATCTTCGAAACTGCCAATGACAAAAGGATCAACAACTGGTTTCTGCATATTATATTTAAGATTAATCTTACTTATCACTTCATCATTAACAACCAAAGCAAGGGTCCCGGACGTTTCTCCAAGCTGTGCAATTTGCTCTTTCGTTAATTGTGCAGAATATCTGTTATCCGATTTTTTTATTGCCGGAACTTCTTGTATCAAGTCACCAGCTTTATTTTTTGCAACAAATTTCACATCTGTATTACTTTCATCATCAATATTAAATACACTTGCTTCAACATCCATTGTATCCAGCGCATAGCTGCCGGAAACAGGTGATCTAAAATAACCATATACCTTATCATTTGAATCAACAGTAACTTCTATTTCTGAAAAATCCCCCATTTCTTTGGCAAAGACAGAACGCCCGTCATTATAAAAATCAATAAAATAATCCAACATTTCATGCCCTTTAATTGTATTACCTGCTTTACTTGTTACATATGGCGTATAGAAGGCACCATCTTCTCCCCAGTTCGCCCAAACTAAAAAATAACAAGCTTCGGATGGAGCCACAGCTTCTAACACTTCATTGAACCAATCTTTTCTTTCATTCCCTGTTTTAAGAAGTGCCAGATTACCATTGGCTACTCCTGTTTCTGTCACTGCAAATAATTTATTATGCTGTTTTGCAAACGTGCCAACAATGTTAATTTGATCTTTTAGATATTTAATAAATAAGTCCCCTTCTGCAGGCTGTGAATGATACATATCAAATCCAACCATATCTACATATTCATCCCCGGGATAACGTTCTTCATAGTCTTCAACACTGTTCGCTTCGCTGCCAGGTCCATAAACATAAATAAAGTTGTGTATATCTTTTTCATCCCTCAGATATTCTACAGTATATCTGTATAAATTTTTATATGCTTCTGCATCACAAAAAGCTTTGCCCCACCAGAACCAGCTTCCTGTATTTTCATGAAAAGGCCTGAACAATACACTGATATTGTCCTTTTCAAGCGCTTTTGCATAAGCGGCAATCATGTCTAAATATGCCGTATAATATTTGTTTAAATCTTGTCCAGGCATAATTCTGGTTACAATATCTCCAGTCAATACTGGTGAAGAATAACCAGAAAAGTTGTAACTTCCATCTTCCAATATTCCTACTGTGTCCGATGTATGATCCCCTGGCTTCTGATTCTCTACTCTTTTAGCGATTATTTCAAAATTAGGCATATGCGAAGTAAGTGCGACAATTGCTCCTTGTTCAACCGCCTTCTTTGTACCTTCTGCTACAGCAGCTACACGTTCTGCCAACGGTGTTTCCCAACTAATCGAATCAAAATCAGCTCCTGTAAGAGAAAGACTATCCACACCATATACCGCTGCTATAGAACCTGTTATATCCTTAACATCCGATTCAGTTCCTCCGCTAACACTGCCAGCTTTGTGATTAATATCATTTTGATGGCCAAACAGTACTGAATCTGTTTTTCCAATCGCTTCAAGATATGCGTATAACTGCGCTGTTGCCTTAATTGCCTTATCATCTACAAGTTTTACTTTATCCGGTGTCTTTTGAGTAATTCCATTGGCAACGATTGAATCTTTATTTACAGAAATTGGCGTTTGTTCAATTATACTTTTTGTTGCTACAACATACATATCTTCTACTTCTTTATATGCAAATGTGATATTGTCTATATATACTGCACCTTTATAATCTGTATTCTGACCTACTATGCCAAGGATTAAATCTGACACCCTATTTTCATCATTTTTAAATTCTAAAACCACTGTAACCTTTTTAAGTCCGTTTCCATAATCTTGAGCATTGACCAGTTCAACAGAACTTATTGCATCTTTATTTCCTGCTACTAACTTAATTGCAAAAGATCCTTTTGTCATCTGAGCAGGATCATAAATGAAATCAAATGATGCTTGATTATATCCTGACAAATCTTGTTCTGACGGAAAACTACAGGCTATTTTGGCTTCGCTCCATGAGGCATTTGCATTGTTGGAATAATCCAAATCAACCTTCATTGCCTTTAGGACATCATCATAGCCAATATCTAATCTCCCGGAATATTCCCAAGATCCTCCATTAGTCCATGAAATAATGTCATCAGGAGAGCTAAATTCAAATTTTAAAAGCTCCTTATCTAAAGCAAAAGTCCATTTTACAGGCAATAACGTTCCTATCATGACACAAATTAATAAAACTGCATAAAACCTTTTTATTTTTTTTGCAAACATATTTTCCCCTCCCCTATACATTAATTTGCAGATTTATTAAATCTTAAAATCTTACTTCCTGCATTGCCAATACAAGGTTTCTTCCATAGACCTCTGAACCAAGTGCATTAGGATGGAGATTGTCTACGAAATATTCGGATGCATGGGGTACAAGGCTAAAACCTTCAATTACAGTAATATTGGAATACTTGGCACAGATCTCTTTAATCTTTTGACAAAACTCTGCAAGTACCTCCTCTGCATCTGGCAAGTCCCCTCTCCAAATTGGTGTGATGCAAAGTACTGGCGTATTCCCATAAACTTCTGATAATCTTTCATAATATTCTTCTATAGCCTCCATACTTTCTGTTCTGTATTGATTTGTTCCCAATGCAACAATAATTTTATCAGGAGAATATCCTTCCATAGGAACAAGTATATTTTTATCATATACGTATCCACCTATCCCCTGATTAATAATATCATAGTTAAGCAAACGATTAGCCACACTGACATAGGTCTGCCCGGAACGTAATGGACCACAACCTTGTGTTATAGAATCTCCCATCCACAGAACTTTCTCCTTTTTTTCCACAGGAAGCACATCTCCATTGATCTCAAAATTGCGTATCAGAATGGTGGCATCAACAGGCAAATAGACTACGACTTTCTTTTCTCCGGCAGGCATTTCAAAAGATAATTTTCCCTCTTTCTCTAAATCTTTTACGTAATATATTTTTGTGATCAATCCGTCAATTGCAAGTTCAATAGAATCCTCTGATTCAATCCATATAAATTTGTACTCAAAAGAAAATTGTGTTGCACTTGTAGTAAACTCAAGGGTTTTTGCATTAGAAGCCTTAGATCTGGCATACCATTCTTCCGAAATTTGCTTAAAATACTCCATCTGCTGCTGAGTATATTGAAATGTTTGTAAATATCTATCCTCAGTTTCGCAAATGCGATATGCTCCATAGTAAATCTTCTTCAATTGTTCATTTATTTCTTTCATCGAAATTTCACCCCGTATAAAAATAGTAAGCTGCAAATAGGCAGAGTCTTATCCGCATATTAAATGAGTTCAAAATCAATAATAGAGTGGATCTGACCAAATCCCACCCCAACTGTGATAAAGAATCTACAAATATGAAATAGAAGTTAGCCCTGATTTATATAATACATTCTCTCGTAAAATCTATTTCTCGTAAATTTCAATATTCAATTTTTCCTGAGCCTTAGACCATTTTTCATTCCATTCATTCATAATATCATCAAAGGCTTTTGTACCATATAAAGCATGTTCTAGAATTTGACAAACTTTATAGTCATTGTTGTTGATTCCAACTTCAGATTCATTATTAATATCATCAAACAATGTTTCTTCTCCTTCTTTTGACGGATTATCAATTACAAATTCCACCCCTGCAAAAGAGTCGAGTATACTTGGCATTGGTGCATTCTTAAGTACTGGAACACTTTTTTCATCTTCAAATATAGGTGATTCTTCAAGCAGCCATTTAACATAAAGGAGAGAAGCGATCTGTTCTTCTTTAGAAATATCCTTATTTATACCATATGCATAGTCTCCTCCTGCAGTAGCATATTGCTTCCCATTAACTGTAATGGGGAATGGCATATACCCTACATCATCTGGATGATCGTCTGCTTCTTGCATTTGCTTTACAGCCCATGAACCAAGAACCATCGTTCCAATTTCACCTCTGTTCATCATACCCTTACTGCTTTCCCAATCAGTTGTGGATGGATCCGCCTCAATAAGACCTCTTTTTGTTGCTTCATATAAAATATAATAAACTGCATATGGACCTGTCATATTTTCTCTTTTAGAAAATGGATTTCTTAGATGTGGAAGCTTATTCATAAAATCTGGATCACCTGTAGCTGTTCCTCCAATATATGCATCCCAGGCCCCCATTGTCCATTTTGCTGCGAAATTGGAATACATTGGTATAGCATCTGTATTATCTTTAATCTTTTGTAATGCATTCAAAAATTCTTCTGGAGTCTTTGGTAACTCTGTAATACCTGCTTTTTCAAAGACTTTTTTGTTATATACAATTCCCTGAGCAACTCCAATATATGGAATCCCATATATTTGTCCACTGTAACGATAATTATTAGTGAAATTATAAATCTCAGAAATTTTATCTGCATCTCCAAAAGGTATAAAATAGTTTGGTAATTCACTTTTATCTACTGATGTTGGTATAAAGCAAATATCTCCCCAATCTCCAGTTGTTAAACGAAGTGTAGCTGTTTCTGCATAATCCGTTATAGCTTCATATTCAATATTAATATTGGGATATAGTTTCCTAAATTCTTCTGCATAGCCTGCATAAACAGTATCTACAATATCTGTTCTATGTGTTAAAATATGAATATCTGCTTTAAGGTCTTTAAAATCCTCTCCTAACTTGATGTCATAAATAGCTGGAACTTCTAATTCACCGCTTTTTCCTTTTTCTCCTTCTGCCACTTTTGGTTGTCCGAGATCTCCTGTAGTCATACTTTGCTTACTACCACTGCAAGCAGTTGCTGAAATTACCATTCCGGTTACAAGAAATAAACTTAATAACCTTTTCCATTTCATAGTTTTACCTCCTTAATTTAAGTAAATTGTTACTTAAATTAGTATATATCATTACTTAAATATTTTCATTAAATTATCTTGCAAATTATTGTATTATATTGCCTGATTTATATATTTTTGATAACCTTTTTCTTTTATTGCATATCGCTTTTGTGTATATTCCTTAATATAAATGATTTAAACATAATTATTTGTATTAATTTTCCCTAAATCTATCTAATCTAACAACTCCTTTTTACACAAATCAATTCTTTTGTATTAACGAATCTAAGCTAAATTAACTCATTTCTTCTCAATATTGAATTAAAATATAAACGAAAACGTTATTTTCCCTTCCTGTTTCACGGGCATTCTTTTTATAATTTTTCAACAAATAAAAAATTGCTTATAAAAAAAGAGCCTTTTTGGCTCTTGAATTAAAAAGTAAAAATAATGGTAAATAGGATTATGACATTATAAGATCACTTGATTTTACTCATAATACTTTGGCATATAAATCATTACCTTAAACAAATCACCGTCAACTTGTATATCAAATCTTCCTTTTTGAATTTCTATCAAGCTTTTAGCAATGGGCAGACCTAATCCACTGCCTTCACTGCTTCTGGACTCATCTCCCCTTGTAAAACGCTCCATTAATTCATCGGCAGAAATATTAAGCTCATAGGCTGAAATATTTTTAAATGTAAGGAGTACTTCATTGCCTAAATCTTCGATATCTATATATACCCTCGATCCTTGTAGGGCATATTTGAATATGTTGGACAATAAATTCTCAACGGCTCTCCAAAATAATCGTCCATCAGCTTTTATATATACCGCTTCCTTGGGGTGATTGATCTTAAAATCCAACTGACTGGCTTCAATTTTATCATTCAGTTCTCCTAACCCCTGAGTGATTAACGAAACAATATTGATTTTCTCTAAATTTGTTGGAATATTTCCGCTGGAAGCCTTGGCTGCTTCAAACAAATCATCGGTTAAAACCTTCAGCCTTTGAGCCCTTTGATCCAGTACTTCAATATATTCTTGTACTTTTGACGGGTCTGTTTCCTTCTTTAATAACCCAACATAGGTGATAATGCCCGTTAAAGGCGTTCTAATATCATGGGACACATTGGTAATGAGTTCTGTTTTTAATCGTTCACTTTTAAGCTCATTTTCTACAGCATTTTTTAAGCCATCGGTAATACTGTTTATATTGTCTGCAAGACTTTTAAACTCTCCCTTGCTATCAATCTCTATAGTATGTTGAATATCCCCGTTTTTGATGATTTCTACCCCTTCTTTGATGGCATTAAACTCTTTTATCTTTTTCAATGCAAGCCAAGCCGCTGCACCTATCGTTACCGGAAATATAAAGATGGTTATTCCCACTAAAATAGGATAGCCAATTACTAATAATACAACTTTTAGTCCAAGGCTTCCGCTATCGTATACTTTCTTTATAAATTGGCAGATACTATATAAAATTCGAAATACTAAGCTATGCTTTATAAAAGTTCTATTTTTAAAATGCTTGATCAAGGACAGAACTAATATTAAACCCGCTGTAGCAATAGGTACAGTTATAGGAATGATTGCCATTGGATAATTTCGAATATCCCAACCGTCTAATAGTAAAAACCATAACATTATTAGTCCTAAACACAATCCAAAATTGATATCGTTATATAATTTATCCACGACATTTAAATGTACTTCCTGATCCCTAAAGGACCTTCTTCCAATAATCCATATTAAATACAAAAAGGACACGATTAATCCCAACAAAAATCCTCCCAGCCGATATAAACTATTGGCAGCTATTACTTTATCGGACTTCCATTGTTCTATTCTGGGATTTATAAAGTCTTCTGTAAAGGCAATATACATCACGTGGTCATCTATACCTGCCTGATCAATCATTGAAGCAATCCAATAATAATATCTGTTATTAAAAATTGCTACTGGATAAACTTCTTGTTCATAATTTTCAAAAATCATATAAGAGGGATGGGATTTAAAATATTCTTTTGATATATTGGTTGTATTCTTATAAATATTAGTACCATCGCTAATGTAATATAAAATTCCTTTATAATTTTCTATCCGTTTGAGGAGCAAATGATACTGTCTTAGCTCTTCTTTGATCATTTTTTCCTTTGCCTTAATAATCTTATCTGCGTATACCTCTTTAAACAAATCATAATTTTCCTCTTCGCTTAAATTAGGATTATAGTCTTTTGAGTTGTTTTGAAAATCATAAAATAATTCCAGTTCTGTATTTCTCATTTCGTCTTCTGAAATACTTCCACCGTTTAAAATATGTTCTTCACTTTTATATTGCTCTGTAAGCATTTTTAAATCTCTTAAAATCGTATTGGTTTCTGACATATAGCCGACACTGTGAAAATAACTTTCTTGAAAAGCCATTTTAATGTCATTATTTTCTAATAATGCTATATTTAATAAAGATGTAATAACACCCGTAAAACATGTAATCACCATCACAAATGTAATTATTTTCGTTACGATGGAATGACTATAATTTCTCCACTTTGTATCCAATTCCCCACACCACCTTCAAATATTTTGGCTCTTTCGGATTGATTTCTATTTTTTCTCTTATTTTTCTTATATGCACTGCTACCGTATTTTCTGGGTTAAAGGCCGGTTCATTCCATGCCTTTTCATAGATTTCCTCTATGGAAAACACCCTCCCTGCATTGGCAGTTAAAAGCTTTAATATTTTATACTGCACCGGAGTAAGACGAATTTCCTCTCCATCTACAGTTACGGTTTTGCTTTCGTCATCGACTACCAATCCCCCTGTTTTATATACATTGGTCTTGGTTTCAAGGCTTCCCAGGGTTGTATATCTTCTAAGCTGAGACTTTACCCTGGCAATAAGTTCTAAAGGATTAAAAGGTTTTGTGACATAATCATCCGCTCCCATATTTAATCCCAGAATTTTATCCGTATCCTCAGATTTTGCAGAAAGCATAATAAGAGGGATGTTGTTTTCCTCTCTAATTTTCATAGTCGCTCGTATGCCATCCATCTTGGGCATCATAATATCCATAATAATCAGATGGATTTGATTTTCTCGGACTATTTCTATAGCTTCTATTCCATTATAGGCTTTGAAGATTTTATACCCTTCATTTTCTAAATAAATCGCTATTCCATCTACAATTGCCTGATCATCATCACAAATCAAAATATTCAACACAATCACTCCTGCATATGTATTTCTTCATATTATATCACCCCTTCAATTTCATCTAAAGGAATAATATCAATTAAATCTTAACAACCCCCGTATACAATTCTTAAGATTTTCTTAACTCTGATTACAATTAAATGCAGAATTATGATATAACAAAGGAATGATTAAATTATTGGATTCATTCTTCCAATTGATATTGACAATAGCATTTATATTGTGTATAATCAATATATACAATATAACAGCGGTGATGAAAATGAATATAATAATAAGTAACTCAAGCAATCAACCTATTTATGAACAAATTGTTTCTCAGATAAAAGCACTGATTATTTCCGGAGAACTCAATGAAGGAGATGCTCTTCCATCTATGAGACTTTTGGCTAAAGAACTTAGAATCAGTGTAATTACTACAAAACGAGCCTATGAAGAACTGGAAAAAGAAGGCTTTATTGTTTCTGTGACGGGGAAAGGAAGCTTTGTAGCCAGCAAAAACCTGGAATTCATCAAAGAGCAACAACTCAAAGAAATCGAAAATCATATGCAGAAAATTATTCATTTGGCTGGTCTCTATGGAATCAGTTTGGATGAATTAATTGAAATGCTGACACTGATGTATAAAGGAGAATAGGGTATGGAATATGCACTAACATTGGAAAATGTAACAAAAGAATATAAAGATTTTAAATTGGATCACATTAATATTTATTTACCAAAAGGCTGCATCATGGGATTTATAGGAGAAAACGGAGCCGGCAAAAGCACTACCATCAAACTGATTATGGATTTAGTAAACCGTGATGAGGGAAAAATCACAATATTGGGGAAAGATAATAAGAAAGAATTAAATTCCATCAAAGAAAACATAGGCGTTGTCATGGATGAACTCTGCTTTCCGGAAAACTTAAATATTAAAGAGATTAATACAGTGATGAAAAAAGTATATAAAACCTGGAATGAGGATAAATTCTATCATTTTATTCAGAGATTTTCTCTCTCCAAAGATAAATCCATAAAAGAATACTCAAGAGGCATGAAAATGAAACTTTCCATAGCCGTTGCTCTATCCCATGATTCTAAAATACTTATATTAGACGAAGCGACCAGCGGACTGGACCCCATTGTTAGAGAAGAGATTTTAGACATATTTTTAGAATTTATCCAGGATGAATCCAATTCTATCTTTGTCTCCTCCCATATCATTAGCGATTTAGAAAAAATTTGCGATTATATAACCTTTATTCATAAAGGTAAAATTGTATTTTCAGAGTCCAAGGATGATTTATTAGATAAGTATGGAATATTAAAATGTACCGAAGAGGAATTTCCAAATATCAATTCTAGCGCCGTTAAGGGCGTAAGGAAAAATAAATTTGGGATGGAAGCCTTGGTTTTAAAAGATGAGATAGAAGGAAATTATGTAATAGACAAGGCGGATATTGAAGATATCATGATATTTTATATAAAGGAGCAGATGATATGATAGGACTGATATTAAAGGATATTTATAATTTAAAGAAGCAGTCAAAGATCTATCTTATACTGCTAGTCTTTTACTTTTTCATGGGCATGGCCAATAGAAGTATTTCTATGTTTGGTACGATGCTGTCTGTCCTTGCAGCCATGCTTCCTGTAACTGCAATGGCTTATGATGAAAAAAACAATTGGGAGCGATATGCCCTTACAATGCCCTTATCCAGAAAAGATATGGTGCTCAGCAGATATATATTAGGTCTACTATTTGCCTTTATTGCTTTCATTATATCCATGGCATCAAGTGTATTCCTCAGCAATGAATCATTTGTGGAAAGTGTTGCAGTGAATGTGGGCACTTTATGTTTTGTACTGCTGCTCATGGCTATTATTTTTCCGATACTTTTTAAATTTGGAATCGAAAAAGGCCGAATATTAATGATACTTATATTATTTGCACCATCAATGATTATACTATTTCTATCAAATTACGGAATACAATTACCTGATGAGGAAACCATAAAGCCATTTTTATACTATTCACCTATCGCTGTTATCATTATTTTTATATTGTCGCTTTTTCTTTCAATCTCCATATACAATAAGAAAGAATTTTAGTTGCAAAATAACCGGGTAAGATCCCGGTTATTTTTATAGTAATTTTTAATTTATTGAATGTTTTTCTTTAATGGATTGGATCAGGTTTTTTCGTGTTTTTCTGTGAGTATTGATATAAAATGCCGACTAAAGCTAAGAGGATTCCGGATATAATCAGAATGGACTCAACCGATACTATATCCGCCAATGGTCCAAAGAATAAGATAGCCACCGGCATTGCACTGGCTGAAATAATCTGCACGATGGAAAAGACCCTCCCCATCATAGTCGGCTGGGTGTTTTCCTGAATAAATACTGTTTCTGCCGTAGCAATGATAGGCATAAAGAATCCGCCAATGCCCATGATTAATAAATATAATATAAAATTCCCTGCCATTCCTAACAAGGCGAAGGTTACACCGAAAGCCACAAGGCATAGGGCAATGGTACGAATCTTATCTTTAAACTCCCCATGCATTGAAACATACACACCGCCTATCATAGAACCCACTGTCCAAACAATCTCATTGGCAGTTAGTCTCCACACATCGCTGCCAAAGCTTCTTTCAATCATAAGTGGTGTGAGTACTGCTGCCGGAGTGATTAAAAAGAAAGAAAAGACATAACAAATGATAATCCCTTTTAATAACGGATTAGAAAAAGTATAATGAATACCTTCCTTAAGTTCGGTTAATACAGAGGTAAAAGCATCCGTTCTTTGAATTTTTTCTACTTGAATAAAACAAAGAATCAAAATGGCTAAAGCCGCTGTAACCAGATCAATCATAAAAGTCCAGGCGATATCCATGGAGCCAAGTACCAAACCACCTACTGCAGGAGCCAGCAGCATCAATAAAGAATTTAGCGCCTGATTGATTCCCTGCACCTTCGTAAGTTTGTCCTGAGCTACAAGCTGAGGAAAAATAGCATTCACCGCAGGAGCCTGAATACCGCCACCAATTGAGCGAACTACCGATACCGCCAGCAGCAGTTCCATTCGTCGAAAGCCCATCCAAAAAGCAATGGCAAGTCCAAGGGTAAACAAAGCTATAAAAGCATCTGAGAGCATGATTAAATATTTTCGGTTATACCGATCTGCCCAAACACCACCCCATAAGGATATCACCACTTGAGGAAGCATGGAGCAAATGGTGGATAACATCAGCCATATCCCTGAAGAAGTTTCCAGAGTGATATACCAAATAATAGCAAAGGCAACAACAGATGAGCCAAACAAAGATATATTTTGGCTTATTAAGAATAGAACAATTCTTTTGTCAAACAACGTAGTACCTTGTTGACTATCGTTTTTACGCATAATATAGGTTATCCTTTCAAAGTAAGTTAATAAAACAGATACAAAAAACGACAGTAGCACAACCCCCTGTCGTTTTATAATAGAAATTTATATACTAAAAAGCCAGCAAGAAAGTGTCTTATCCAAAATGCTATTCAATTTAAAATGGTCACATTTATCCCTTGTAATATATATAAATGGAATCATACAAGTTATAGTTGTTTTCATTCCAGAAAAAACATACTATTATAAAAAATAATTCTGTGAAATGAACTGACCCCCATAAATTAGAACTAAAAGTCTAAATTATAGGGGGTCACATCATAACCAACAACACTTTTTCCTCGTTTTATTTACCTATTTTGGATAGCTTCAACAATTCTATCAGTTTGTTTACTAACATTTGTATCGTCCATTCTATTGCCAATCAACTGGTTAAGTTTTTCTTCAACAAGATCTGCTTTAGCTTTTTCAAAAATTAAGAAAGCAATGGTCTTATTAGATCCAGCCGTTGTTTTTATCGTAAGGACGGTCTCAAGTGCAGTAATCACAGTGTTTGCACCTAAGACAAGCATAATTAAAGCAGCCAAAAAAGAGTCAGATAACATTGATAAACCAATAATGACAACAACTGCACCGATTATGAGCCTTTTAAGTTTAACTTGAAAATTAGACTCAACAACTGACAACTGATTAATCGGAACAGATTCTTTTTTAGCCCCAAGAGGAATTAATCCAAGAATAGTGTTAGGCATCTTAAATTTAACAAAATTCTGCTCAAGAGAAATTTCACCCTTAAGATAAAAGGTTAAAAGTGATGTTATGTACTGAATGGTCTGCCTCTCTTCCCTCCTCCTAAATATTTTCTTGTTTATTTTAGCAAAAAATTACATGTTAATCAAGCATTTCTATTAATTATATTTTTATTTTTATAAGAGAAAGGATTGTAAAAAAGTATTTATTTTACAAAAATGTTTTTATTACTTCCTATTCACAATTACCCAAATCACATCAATTATAGAATGCTAATTTCTATCCATTAAAGTGATTATTTTTTTCAATATGAAATACTGATACTAAATCTTGTAATTGTTCTGCACACGTAAACAAATTCTCAGAACTTAATGCAACTTCTTGACTTCCTGTGGATACTTGTTCTGATAATCGAGCGACATCCTCTACTTTAGATAATACAGAAATAGTCAAATCATTTACATTAATAATAGAGTCTGTAACAGAAGCAACGGATTTTTCTTGTTCTTTTGTATAGTCAGCAATTTTTTCAATAGATTTCTTTGTTTCCTGTAATGATGTAAATATATCTTTGAATACTTTTCCTGTTTCTTTAATTAAAACCATTCCTTTATCTACTTCTTGTACCCCTTCTTCAGTAGCTGTAATGGTTCTCTCTGAAATCTGCTTTTCTTCTTGGATTAAAGATTCAATAACTTTGGTAGCTTCTCTGGATTGATCTGCAAGCTTTCGTATTTCTTCTGCTACAACAGCAAATCCTTTACCGGACTCACCGGCTCTTGCAGCTTCAATGGCAGCATTGAGTGCAAGTAAATTTGTTTGTTCGGATATGTTATTAATAAGCTTAATTGTTTGTCCAACCTTTAAAGAAGACTCTGTGAGAATAGTAACATTTTCTTTAATCTCATTCATCACTTTACTAATATTGTCCATCTCTATAATAGTATTTTCAACTTTTTCTTTTCCTATTTCAGATATTTCAAAGGTACTTTCTGCTTGATCATTTGTATTGACAGCACTCTCAGCTACCGTAATAATGGCTGCATTCATCTCTTCCATTAAGCTCATAATTTCTTCAATAGAATGTGCTGTTGAACGCATATCTTCTGTTAATTTTTCCATAGATTCAAACTGTCTCTCCGCTGAATGAGACATTTGTTCAGAAACACTGCTTGTCTGCTTGGAAAGTGCATTAACCTCTCCTGAAGTATTTAAAATATGTGAAATAACATTGCTCTGCATATCAACCATTTTATTCAATGATCGAGCCAGCAGTCCTGTTTCATCTTTTTTGGAAAGATATTTTTCTTTGATTTTAACGCGATAATTTCCTTCTGCAATTTCATTGGTTACAAAAATCATTTCACTAATCGGATTGCTGATCACATTTGAAAAAAGTATACTAAAAACAATTGCAACGATTATTGCAGCAATTATTATGAACATATATATATTTCTTAAAGCATTAACTTCTTTTAAAATGACCGATTTCTCTAATTCCAGTCCTAAAATCCATCCAGTGGAAGGAATTTGTTTATAATAAACTAACTTGGCTATGCCTTGATCCTTATATTCTTTAAACCCTGATTCATTATTTAATATGTCTTGTGCAACAGCTTGTACTTTTTCATTATCCGATATATTGGTTGCAAGTAATTCAGAATCAGGATGTGCAATATAAGTTCCGTTTCGATCCAATAAGAATCCGTATCCTTTACCATCTATCAAGTCTATCTGATTGACTGTATCCGTTACAGTAGTGAGTAATATATCCCCACCTACAGCTCCTCTAAAATTTCCATTCTTATCTTTTAGAGGTATGCAGGGAGTTACAACATATTCCCCCGTAATTGCATCTAAATAAGGATCAGTAAAAAGAAAACGATCTAATTCTTGTGCCTTGGTATACCATCCTCTTGTTCTGGGATCATAATCACTAGGCGGAACCCAATCCCCTCCATCAATAAACTGTCCATTAGGAAGTCCGACATAGACATCTGTAAAATCACTGTCTATCATATAGGATGCTAAATATTCATCCGAAATATCTTGAGCATTTAATACATTAGTAATATTCTCAGTGATCACTTCAATGACTTTTTGTTTTCCATTTAACCAGCCTTCAATTGTCTGTAGATTTTTGTCTAAGGTTACATTCATTAAGTCATGAACACTGTCTTCAATCTTCTTTTTACTATTAAAATAACTGAACCCAACTATGATGTTTAGAAAAACTACAATAATAACCAGCATTCCTAACATCAATTTCCATTTAATCTTCATACTCCCACCTCATTAATTTCTTCCCTTCTAAAGGTTGTTTATCTTTCATTTTAGTATAAAAACATAATTAATTCAACACAGGTTTTTGACAGATTTAAAATTTTTATTTATTGACAGTCCAAATAACATATATTATCATTAACCTATGTTAAGGATAAGAGAGGTGCAAATGATGTCAATTAAATATGCAATCCTGGGTATTCTAAGTTGGAAATCCTCCACAGGATATGAACTAAAAAAGGTCTTTAAAGAATCTTCCATTCTATATTGGTCCGGAAACAATAATCAGATTTACAAGGCCCTGCTTCAAATGCAAGAGGAAGGACTTGTAAAAAGCGAAGTGATTCACCAGGAAAGCTCCCCTTCGAAAAAAATATATACAATTACTGAAGAAGGTCTCTCGGAATTAAAAGAATGGATTCTATCCGCTCCGGAAGCTCCTGAATTTAAGAAACCATTTCTCATTCAACTGGCATGGGCGGATCTCTTAAGTGATGAAGAACTCAACGAACTTCTTATAAAATATGAAAATGAAATTAACATGCAGTTAATTATGCAGGAGGAAAACATCAGACGAGGAGTTCTCTCCCCTAATCGAACCCCCAGAGAAAACATGATCTGGAATATGATTTCGGAAAATATTCTTTCTTCCTATAGAAATGAGCTTAACTGGGTTCGAGAAGCCCGCAAGAAGCTAGCTAAAAATCAATCAAGAGAGGAAAATAATCAAATGAACTATCAAATAAGAGAAATCGATCACAAAAAATATATCGAAATTTTTTCAAGCTCCCGGCCTTTAAGTACCGAAAATGATGCCCTTGATTTAATCGCATTATGCGGTGAACATAATACAAATCTGCTTATGATTCATTATGATGCCTTATCAGAAGACTTTTTCAACCTTAAAACAAAAGCGGCAGGGAATATGATTCAAAAGTTTGTCAACTATCAAATTAAAGCTGTCGCAGTGATTCCCAGAGAAATTATTCAGAAAGGCAGATTAAAAGAAATGGCACTGGAAACAAATAAAGGCAATCATTTTAGAATGTATGAAACTAAAGAAGAAGCTGAAAAATGGCTTTTAAATTAAATTCTACAAATCAAACAAAGAGAAAGAATAAGCTAAGAGTGACGGCTCTTCAATAGAACCGTCACTCTTTATCATTTTCACTTTTTATATTTTTACTTTTTATCTGTTTCTAATAAGACCCTTCTCCATTTATATCTAAGGTAATGATCACTCTCTCCGCAGTTTTATTCTTGCCTTCAAACCAAAACTTATATCCATTTTTATAATATGTTAAACTGCCTATATCGGGGTCTTCTTCTAAGAAACCTTCATATTTAGGCGTTCCCAATACACTTTTTATCTTATCAAAATGATCCCCTATCTTTGCGCCTAATATTTCCTGAGAGTCTCCAAACAAAATGAAACTGGTCGGCCCCCAGGGACGGAGACCTCCGCCCGTATATAAGACTGTAAAATGATCATACACCAAATAAGCGTCCCCATCTCCTTCTGTATGATTGGGTTCTCCAAAGATATCCTGAATTTCGGATTTTGTGATATTAAAGATTTTGTTAATATTTTCTTCTGTAATTTTAAAATGCGCTCCATTCTTATCAAACCATTTTTCTCTCATCGAAGCATCGACTCCTTTGATCGTGTCATATGCTTCTATGGCACCTCCTACTTCAAGCCTTGATTCTATTCGGTTCCATTTCCCATCTTGCCATTGATAGGTATGTTTAAGAGTAGCAAAATAGGCATCACACCAAATAGAACAAATCGGGTATATTTCTAATGTAATACAATCTCCATTACTCTCAACGATCTTAGTACTTTTATGATAAATACTATCTTCAAATGGAGTGCCTGAGTGTGATCTTAAATATTCCTGCTGAACATCCTCAGGAAATAGTATGGAGTAGGTTTTGTTTTCCTCTGGATAATACAATTCCAATCTCCCTGTATATACATTATAAAGCAACGATGGTAAAACCTCATAGCCAAAACTTATTTCTTTAAGAGAATCATTGCTGTAAAGATAAATATGATTTTTGTTTTCGTATCCTTTTCCCATTCCAGGATCAAAATAAGAATAAATTACAATATACTCATCTTTACCAGGTATCTTATTGATTTTTAAATTATTCTTATCCTCTACGGTAATACCCTGGGTTGAACTCAATAATTCTATAATTTTTTCCGGATTAATTGTTTCTTCTTCATTTCCGGCCGTAGTTCTTAAAGCAGGTTGATTCAAATTGCTTTTATCTATTTCTATAATCTGATCTAAATATTGTATGATATTAAAATCTTTTGGTATTTCATGACATGCAATCTCATTATTTTGTTCCAAAATCACGTATTTTCTACCCTCAGTATCTTCAAAATAAATATAATTCATTTCTTTTTCAGCATTTGGTCTATAAAAATCCAACTCATATTCCTTCACTTCTTTAAATCCAAAATAAGCCAAATAAAGTTCTGGAGGCAAATCTTTTTTCAATTGAGTAATATCTAAATCTTTTGCTTCTTTAAAAGATCTCTCATCAATACGATACACATCATTGTCTTCATCATAAGTACTATAAGCAGCCTCTACTCTTCGTTCTACTTTGCTGCTGCAAGCTGTTAAAGAAACAATAGCGATTATTAATAGTATAAACATACCTCTGCTGTTTACATATTTCAATTTTCTTCCCCCTCAACTTATGCTGCGTTCTAAAAGTTTTTAAAACAAAAGTCCTATTAAAGCATTCGTTAATATTTTATCAGTTTTTACAGCTTTTTCAATGTGAAAATATCCAAAACTTTAGAAAATAACATAAAAAATACCCGGTTCAATTCCGGGTATTTATACATCCAATATGTTATGATAAAAAATCTACTATGACAGAAAAACTGTTTCCATGTCTACTGCTTCTCTTAGCAAAGGAGTAAGTTCTCCTGAATAGTATATACATAAAACATGAAGGGCTCTGGTACAGGCTGTATAAAGCAGCAGCCGTTCTTCTTCACAGTTGTAATGTTCATCTCCTGCATTGTATATCAAAGCCACATCAAATTCTAAGCCTTTAGCAAGGTAAGACGGTATTACTACGGTACCGCTTATATATTCATCATCATCCTTTAATATAGCATGAACATTGGTTTTGTCTTTTAGGAAGTTATATACTTCCTTTGCCTCTTTGACGGTTCTAGTAATAATACCGATGGATTTATAACCTTTCTCTTTATATTTTTCAATATCTTCAACAAGTCTTTTGTTAATCTCTTCTTCATCGGAATATCCGATAATGATAGGTTTATCTCCACTTCTCTCTATCCATTCATGGGTAGCTTCTTTATTAAGCAATCTGCTTGTAAATCTTGCAATCTCCATAGTGGATCTGTAGCTTTTCGTTAAATCAATCCTGCAGGTATCTTCTTTTGGGAATATATGGGCTATATTCTCATAGTCACCGACATTCATGTAGGGGTTAATGGATTGATTTAAGTCCCCCAATATCGTCATATTGGCAGATTTAAAAAGCTGATAAAATATCTCATACTGTAATGGAGTATAATCCTGTGCCTCATCTATAATTACATGTTTTATATTCGAGGTTTCGGGAAGATCTCCCAGTACTCCCTTCAGATATAAAAGAGGTGACTGATCCTCATAATAAAGCACCCCAGCCTGCAAGTTTTCAAGGGTATATTTCTTGATTTCTTCAAAATTAATATCTGTAGAATGATTAATTAAGCCCTCTGAGAAAAGCTCGAGTTTTTCAAAAAGATTTTTATAAATCTCTATCAAGTCAAACTCTGTCATTTGATGAATTGCATCATATACATCCTTCATTTTATTTCTTACAACCGCTGCACTGTGCTTCATATTTTCTGCCTGACTCATGGAAGAATCCGAATCATTCATCTCTTTTGAAACTTCTTCTACAAGCTCCTTTTCATAGGGTTCTATAAGGTATAGAATTCTATTTTTTATTTTCTGAAGGCGCCTCTTTAATGGCAGCTGAGCATAATCTTTATAAAACAACTCTTCAATATCCTTAGAAGGAATGATTACCTTATCGTTGATTATTATATCTGTAAATCTGCTATACTCTTTTTCCAGATAGGAAACATATCTTTTTAAAATATTTATAAATTCTACAGAAGACTTAAATTTGATATTGTTAATTCTTCTTTGCCAGGTCTTTTTATTTTTAGAATCCAGAATATACTCCATCATCTCGGAATAACTTTCCTTTGTAAAGGAATTTCCTAAAGAGGTATGCATATATTCTTTAAATGTAGTCTGAAACATATTTTCTTCCCCAAGTTCCGGCAATACATTAGAAATGTAATCGTTAAAAATATCATTTGGAGAAAATATGACGATGTTTTCAGGCTTAATGGTATCTCGATGTTTATATAAAAGATAAGCAACTCTATGAAGAGCAACGGAGGTTTTTCCGCTTCCGGCAGGCCCCTGAACAATCAGATTCTTGTATTCCTCATTACGGATGACTCTGTTCTGTTCTCTTTGGATCGTCGTTACAATCGTCTTCATTTTACTGTCCGTACTTTTGCCTAAGATATCCTGCAGAATTTCATCGTCTATCTTCAGACTGCTGTCGAACATATACTCGATTTTACCATTATAAATTTTATAATGTCTTTTTAAAGTCAGTTTCCCATGGATGGTTCCTTCCGGACATTCATAACTGGCATCTCCAATTTCACACTCATAATACATGCTTGAAATCGGCGCTCTCCAATCGTACACAAGAAACTCATAATCCTCCGTTATAAGGTTTGAAATGCCTATATAACACTTTTCAGCATTTTCCTCCCCATCTTCAACGAAATCCATTCGTCCGAAATAAGGTGATAATAATATCTTCTCATATTTCTCTTCCAGCTTTTTTGTAAACTCATGGCTGCTTTTTTGTATTTTCATTGTATTGATAAGTTGCATAAAATCTACAAGCTGATCAAGTCCATTGTCTTTGGCAACAGAACCTATATCCTGCCACATCTCTCTTTGTGTTTCTATGCCATCCTGTTTGATACGTTCTTTTAAAGCACGATTTTCTTCCAATTGTCTTTGTGCCTCTTTAAGAACCTTCTCCAGCCATTCCGTTTCAATTCTCCATTCCGCTTCGCTTATATGCATGGCATACACACTCCCTTTTATAGATTAAGTAAGATTTTTTGCAAAAATCCTATTGACATTGTTTTTCTAAGGGTGTATAATTAAATTAGGATAATATATCTACAGCTTAGGAAAATCAATATCTTATTTATATTATCATTTCAATGCGTTTATGTCAATATAAAAGACATTTGTCCTTAAGACAGGTGTCTTTTTTTATTGCATAGAAAATTCCTTTATTTACAACCAAATGTATTTCATTTATACTGTTTTCAATATATAAACTTAAGATTCTTCGAGAAAGGATTGAATATGCATGGAGTCAAAAAGAATAGCGGATGATCAGGATTTGCAAATAGCATTACAAATCAGAAAAGAAGTATTTGTTCATGAGCAAGGAGTTCCTTTAGAAATTGAAATCGATGAGTATGACACCTTAGATGGACAATGTGAGCATGTGCTTGTCTATTATAACGATGAACCCGTTGGGACCGGAAGATTCAGAATTATTGACGGCTTAGCCAAGGCAGAAAGAATATGTGTTTTAAAACCTTATCGCAAATTTGGCCTTGGCAGAAAAGTCCTTGATGCATTAGAAGAAATTGCTATAGAAAAAGGCTTTTCTCAAATCCGATTACATGGGCAAACTCATGTAGAAGGCTTCTATAATAAGCTGGGGTATCAAACTCTATCCGATGTATTTTTGGAACATGATATCCCTCATGTTTTAATGATAAAGGATTTAACTGCAAAATAGGAATATCCATACGATATTCCTATTTTTATTGCATAAGAAATTCCTTTAAATTTCCTATGCAATAATCTTGTTAAATATTTTTTTCTGTTCCAATTTTCCCAAGAACCTCTTTTTGGATTCTTATTCCTGTAGGAGTAGCTGCCAGTCCCCCTTGAGCAGTTTCCCTTAAGGAACAGGGCAATGCTTTTCCTACTTTATACATTGCATCTATCACCTCATCAAAAGGAATAATGCTTTTTATGTCTGCAAGTGCCATATCTGCAGAAATTAAAGCATTCGCTGCACCGATGGCGTTGCGTTTCATGCACGGCGCCTCCACTAAACCGGCAATGGGATCACAGACCATTCCCAATATGTTTTTTATCGCCATAGAAGCTGCATGCAGAGCCTGCTCAGGAGTACCGCCTAACATCTCTACAATTCCTGCCGCTGCCATGGCCGCTGCTGAACCTGTTTCCGCCTGACAGCCCCCTTCTGCTCCAGATACTGTGGCATTTTTTGTAATAATGTATCCAACCGCTCCGGCGATAAATAGCCCATGAACCATTTCCTCTTCACTAAGCTCGAACTCTTCTCCAACGGTTACAATAGTTCCAGGCAATATTCCACTCGCTCCGGCTGTAGGAGCAGCAACAATCAGTCCCATGGACGCATTGACTTCCAAAACTGCCATGGCACTGGCCACAGCTTTATTCACCTGCGTTCCGCAGGCAGTCTTTTTGGTCTCATATCTATCTTTGAGCTTTTTAGCGTCGCCACCAATTAATCCGCTGACAGATTTCATTTCTTTGGTTAATCCTCTTTCAATGGCATCTTTCATAATGCGCAAGCTGTCTCTCATGGTTTCGAAGATTTCATCCCTGGTTTTCCCTGAGATATACACTTCCCGCGCGATCATTACTTCAGATATTTTTTTATTAGTCCCATTGCACAGCTCAATTAATTCGCTTCCGTTACGGAAATCCTTGTTCATTTAACCAGTCCTCCTACAAAGCTTCTATCATGTAAACGCTAATAATTTTATCCTTTAAGCCATGGATTTCATCAACAATCTTTTCAGAAACCACATGATCGGTTTCAATAATCATAAAGGCATCTTCTCCTTTATGCTGTCTGAACACATTCATGGAGGCAATATTAATATTGTGATGGCTCATAATCTTTGTGACCTCTGCAATAACCCCTGGGCGATCTATATGTCTAATGACTAAAGTAGGATATTCGGCAGTAAATTCAACATCCAATCCATTAATCTGGATGATTTTTATACTTCCTCCTCCAATGGATGAGCCAATAAGTTCAGAATGTTTTCCTTCACAATATTCCAAAACGATTTTTACCGTATTAGGATGCACATCCCCTAAATCCGTTTCAACGAAAGCATATTCTATCCCCTGTTGCTTTGCAATCTCCATGGACCTGCTGATGTTTTCATCATTGGGCTGCAGCCCTAAAACCCCGGCAATCAACGCCCTATCGGTGCCATGTCCTCTGTAAGTAGATGCAAAGGAGCCATGAAGATAAAAGGTGACTTTTTTTATGGTATCCCGACTAATTTTTCTTGCTACCCTTCCAATCCTTGCAGCGCCTGCTGTATGGGAACTGGAAGGTCCGATCATTTTAGGACCTATAATATCAAAAACGCTATAAATTTTATTATTCATTCTCCATCCTCCGACATAAAGAAATGATGAACCAATTAAACTTTTATAAGAATTCCTCTCACTTATCTGTAGTATAGCATTTCTTTATTCTTATTCACAAGGACGAACTCCTTTGGATATCTAAATAATTCCTATCAACCATACTATTTGCAGGAATAGCAAGTTTATCCCCCAATCTTAAAAATCAATAGATGATATTACGCCATCGTAAAATGCCTGTCAATCGAAATTGACAGGCACTTTTTCATTTTAGTTTGTAGTTTTCTTTTTACGTCTTGCGAATAAAATTCCGCCTATTGCAATAACACCAACACCGTAGATTGCTAAAGATTTTACCTGGTTTTCCTTTGGTGCATTATCTTCATTTGCCATTACCACCTGGGCCTCTAAAACACCGGTATCGGCAGCATTTGTCCCATAAAGCTCACCCATCTCGCCTTCTACCACTTTAACGAGATCTTTACCTAATATACTGTAAAGATATTGCGCATTTTCTTCACTGTAAGGACTAATACCTATTTCAACATATTCTTCCGTAGGAAGTGTGTGTGTAACTGCAAAACCTTTTTCTTCAGTATCTTTCATATACTCTCCAAAAAGATACTGATCAATTTCCTTCTGTTTGTTTAAAATCTCTTCACTGATGGTTGGTTCGTCCACCATATATGAAACTGCTGCATCCGGAGCATCTGCTTCCATTATTTGAATGAATACATCTCCCTCTGCTTCCTCCATTTTTACTTCATCTGCAGGCAAAGCTTCCAGCATTGGTTCTACACCTTCTCCATTTGCAAAAACCGCTCCTGATGAAACTACTGCAAAACATAATCCTAAAATAAAATTTCTAATTAATTTAGTCATGATTTCATTCCTCCCAGTTATTAGATTAAACTATTATAGAATCCTAAAAATCGATTTTTATTTCCTATTCGATTCATTAGACGCATAGATTTTTGTTTTCGTTCCATCCATTATAAGGAAATGAATAGAATTTTTATAATTCTGCATGTCCTTTTTATAAATATTTCATTGACAAAATTTATACTCTGTGCTATTCTATCTTAAATATTAAAAAGGCTATGAAAAGAAGTAGTAAGTATTGATGAGATTTCAGAGAGAAGATGGTTGGTGCGAATCTTTATGTAGTCAATGCTGAAGCAGTCTTGGAGCTTTGAACCGAACGGCCTGTGTATGGGCTTAGTAGACTTCAACGGATTCCCCCGTTACAGGGACACAGTATAATAGTACTGGTAGAGTGCAGATTTATTCTGAATTTAGGTGGTAACACGGATTACATATTCGCCCTAAGCATATTTATGCTTAGGGCGTTTTTAATTACATCGGAAATTCCACCGCATTTCCGATGTAATTAAAAGCCCTCCGGGCAGAATGCACACTTGCGCATATTGTATTTTATCGGCTTTGCCGACTGCGCTCGTCGCTAGAATTTCGCAAGCGAAACTCTTTCTTATATAAAAAATGAGGGGTGATAATTATGAGAATATTTGAGAAATCAAAGAAACTAAATAATGTATGTTATGATATTAGAGGTCCTGTCATGGACGAAGCAAACAGAATGATTGCTGAAGGAATAGAAATTCTTAAACTGAATATTGGTAATCCTGCACCCTTTGGATTTCAGGCATCCAATAAACTACTGGAGAAAATGGCAGAAAACTTAAGTAAGACGGAAGGTTATTCAGATTCTAAAGGGCTTCTTTCTGCACGAGAAGCAATTGTGAAATACTGCAAAAAGAAAGGAATACCAGGAGTTACAGTGGAGGATGTCTATACGGGTAATGGCGTCAGCGAATTGATCACCATTTCCATGCAAGGACTACTGAATGATGGTGATGAAGTACTGGTACCGGCACCGGATTATCCTTTATGGACAGCATCCGTGACCCTCTCCGGTGGAACACCGGTTCACTATATCTGCGACGAAGAAGCTAACTGGTATCCTGATATTAAGGACATAAAGAGCAAAATAACCGACAAAACAAAAGGAATTGTAATTATTAATCCAAATAATCCAACAGGTTCCTTATATCCAAAAGAATTGTTAGAAGATATCGTAGAGATTGCACGCCAAAATGAGTTGATCATCTTCGCAGATGAAATATATGACCGAATGGTTATGGATGGATTAGAACATGTATCCATTGCATCCCTTGCAGAAGATCTTTTGACCGTAACGTTTAATGGGTTATCAAAATCCCATCTCATAGCAGGCTATCGATGTGGCTGGATGTGCCTGTCTGGAGACAAATCCCGTGCCAAAGGCTATATTGAGGGAATTAAATTATTGTCTTCTATGCGCCTATGCTCTAATGTGCCTGCTCAGTCGATAATAGAAATAGCTTTAGAATTAGAAGAAGATACAAAGGAACTTCTCCTTCCTGGCGGAAGAATCTATGAGCAAAGGGAATTCATATATAATGCTATCAATGATATACCGGGCCTTAGTGCAGTGAAACCTGATGCTGCCTTTTATATCTTCCCGAAAATTGATACAGAAAGGTTTCATATTGTAGATGACGAACGATTCGTTCTTGACTTTCTAAAGGATAAAAAGATATTGCTAACCCATGGAGGCGGCTTCCACTGGGAAAAACCAGACCATTTTAGAATTGTTTATTTGCCGGAGAAACCTCAGCTACAGATGGCTTCCGATGCACTGGCAGATTTTATGTCTTACTATACGCAAAAATAATATTATTGGCAAAAATCAAGCCGAATTTTATGCAATCCCTAAAATTCGGCTTTTGATTTTTTGTTTATTGCTATTCATTAATGACTTTAATAGCTTTTTCTAATAGTTCATCTTTATTCAACTGAACACCTGCAATAGTAGTTTTTACCTCTATATCAGGTACTATTCCAACTCTCTGTGTTTCACTGCCATCCGGATAATATATACCAATTCCACTGATGGCCGTTAAAATACCTCCTGGCAAGTAAAAATAAGATACATTTCCATCTGCACCAGCTGTTGTACTGCCAATAACTGTTGCTTCAGGTGCTGTCCTTAAAGCCATTGCAGTAAATTCAGCATGGCTTTGGGTTTTTTCATTGACTAAAATAATTACTTTTCCTTTGTAGTAATCCTCATTTTTCTTTCCTACGCTTAGAGTCCCTTTTACTGTAAAATGGCCTGGGGTTAGCAGACTTCCTACTGTATATTGCACAAACTCTGTATTCTCCGGCAATAAGTACTCTGCAAGACTATATACAATGGATTCAGATGGATAACATCTTAAATCGATAATTAAACCCTTTGTATTTTCTACTTCCTTCATTATTTCCGACAACTCTCTGTCTCTTACGGCCTCTGGATAGATATAGGCAATATCAGAGTCTATCAATTTATAAAAGACCTTTTGTTTTTGAAGATTTTCATAGTATCTTTTAAGATTTAAAGTTGATGCTGAATAACACGCAACATCAACTGATTTAATTTCTTCATTATGTATAAGTTCTATATGAAGCACATAGTCATTCGTTCTTAATAATACCCTCGCAATATTCCTTAATTGTGTTGGATAGTTGGATGCAGGAATATATTTTAATTTATTGCTGACAATTTCTTCAACAGGTACACCGTTAATTTTTGTAATGATATCCCCAATTTTTAATTTAGACTTTTCACCTAACTTTGTATGATAATAATCTGTTACAACTGCCTTATTTTCAACAAATGTTATGATTACTGGAGCATATTTTTCTCCCCAATATCTTTCTAAGGTTTTATCATTAGACCAAATATTGGCATGGGTATCATGAATCCTTCCAATCAACTCTAACACCGATAACTTATATTCCAATTCATTGGAAGCATTAATGAACTTGGGAATAAACTCTTTTAATACCTCCTCCCAATTCTCTTCGATTAAATGCTTATACGGAAAATAGTATTCAATAATATTCCAATAACGAAATAGTGCTAACAATCGATATCCCGCATCGGGATATCCCATTAATGAATACGCCTTTTCATTTATAAAATTTGGATTTCCCACTTCATCCACTAAGCTCACATAAAAATTAGAGTTTTCTCTTTTAGCATTCTGGATATTCAAGAGCCTATTTTCAAGATCATCACTAAATTTATATTCTAAGACGGGTATTGTATTTGGCTCCCCCTCATTTATGCTTTCAAAGCTTCCCAAGCTGTCTATCCAAGCACATAAAATTTTATCCCTTTCTTCTGTACTGTCTATATTAATTACCTTAGGCAAAACTCTAAACAATTCATAGTCCCAGTTGTATTCACCTTGAGCTACATTAGGATGGTAGTATTTTAAATATCCCCATACTTTTGCCAAGGCAAAAATATTCTCCACATTTTTTTCATTCATATCGATTGATTTTATTCCTGAGCCCTTATCAAATTCTTTATTATGAGCAATTTTTTCATCCCTATCATAAAACAAAACATTTTCTTGATTTTCGACCTTTTTTATTTGAGCCGTATTTGTATTAGTACATGCTGCCATAAGTATACAGACCAATAGAATGAATATGATTTTTTTCATAAGATTTCGCTCTCCAAATGTAATCTTATTCCGAAGTTCCATATACTAAATGATAACATATATATCAAAAAATTCATATGAATACTCAAAAAGAAATGAATTTTCTATATAGATAAAAAAGACAAGGTATTTTCACCTTGTCTTTTTTATCCATATAAATGTGTCCTGTAACTTCTTTAAGTGTCATTGATTCTTGGCATTCAAATTCATAAAGTATTGTCGTGTTGCATTGAGGGTTTCATGTTTTACTGAAGTTGCATCAAACTTCATGATGGCAAACACAATCTGTATGCAAAAACCGATTCCAAACGCCGCAATCACCGTTCCGATTCCTACAGGTCCTCCTAATAACCATCCGATTAAAACAACAGACCCTTCCAGAATACCGCGGCATAGACCTACCGGAAGTCCCGTTTTTCGCTGCAGAGCAACCATAAGACTATCCCTTGGCCCTGCCCCAAATCCTGATCCAATATAGAAATAGGAGCCGAAAGAAATAATGAAAAGCCCTGTGATCATCATGATGATGCCCATAAATAATCCATTTACTTCAGGAATGAAAGAAAGCATTAATAACAAATCCATAAAAACGCCAATCAATATCATATTTAATAAGGTCCCTAACCCAAGCTTTTCTCCCAGCCATACTGAACATATACAAATGATTAGACCTACAATAATTGAAACTGTTCCAATCGTAAAACCGATGGTTTTTCCTACTCCATAATGAAATACTTCCCATGGGGCAAATCCCAGGTTCGCCTTCATAGAAACTACAATGCCTAATGCATATAAGAAAAGGCCTATCAACAACTTTAGCAATCTTTTTAAAAAATGGTTCACGCATATCCCCCTAACCCCAAAGGCCTTGATATCCAAGTCTCCTTAGGTTTTATAAATTTTTTCGTAATTTTATCAGCAATTGCCTTTACCGTCAATAGAACATGCGTTTACCCCTGATTCTTCATCGAATACTTTGATATCAATATAATTTTCTATTTCAAAAGTTTTTGTTCCATCTTCCAGAATAAAAAACGGAATACCTATCTTACCTTTTTCTTTAATTGGAACAAATATTTCTTCGTGATCCCGATATGCTAAGAACTCTTTTAGCAACATCGTATTTTTTGTGATATTGCGATAGTCTAATTCTATATTTGAAGCCTTTTCTAACTGTGCCTTGGCTTTTACACAATCCGGACAAATCTCTGCACCATACATAATAATTTTCATAAGTATTCTCCTCCTTATTAAATTCTTTGGTTAAATTGAGTTTAATACATAAGTATTATTTGCATTATACCATATTTTAAATGAACGATTACTGGTTGAAAATTTTTATCTAAATTGCAATATTAAATGCAACAAATTTTGAAACCATATGATATTTAGAAGCAATTGCCTGTGGTTGTCAAGGGCGGAGCGAAGTGGAGTTCATTT
>JGI24712J26585_10000075_pt1 | contig 71743 bp, 59 predicted proteins | sample BioPla3DNA2_FD_26585 | JGI IMG/M metagenome (IMG submission 26585) | reverse complement strand
TTTTATATTCATTAGTGAAATCCTTCTTTGGACTGTTTCTATGCTACAAAAAAGCGGCTTTTGCATAATTGCCAAAACCGCTTTGTCTACGGTCTGAGGGGCGGAGATAAGCTCCGTCCCTGAATTGTTAGTTACCGTACTCTTCTTGGTACTCATCAAGTTCCCTTTGGTTGGCGTAGACAAAGTGTCCGGGCCGCGCTTCCACCCAAGCGGGCTTGTCGATTGAATAATCGTGGCAGGCGGGGTTATACACCAGCAGCTTCTTTTTCTTTTCATGGATGGGGTCGGGCATAGGTACGGCCGACAGCAGGCTGCGGGTGTAAGGGTGCATGGGGTGCGCGAACAGCTCTTCGGCTTCGGCCAGCTCCACGATATTGCCCTGATGAATGACGGCGATGCGGTTTGAGATAAAGCGAACCACCGACAGGTCGTGGGCAATAAACATGTAGGTAAGCCCGTGTCTTGCCTTCAGTTCGTTAAGCAGGTTTAATACCTGCGCGCGAATGCTCACGTCCAGCGCGCTGATGGGCTCGTCCGCCACGATAAATTCGGGGTGCATAATGAGGGCCCTTGCAATGCCGATGCGCTGGCGCTGCCCGCCTGAAAATTCGTGCGGGAAACGGCTGGCAAATTCGGGCAGCAGGCCCACTTCGGCCAGCACTTCCTGCACCTTGCGCTGCCTGTCGGCTTCATCAATGTACAGGCGGTGATTAATGAGGCCTTCGGATACGATGTAGTCCACCTTGGCTCGTTCGTTGAGGGAAGCCATAGGGTCTTGGAAAATCATCTGGCAGCCGCGGATTACTTCAAGGTCAAGCTCTTTGGAAATCTTGCCTGAAATACGTCGCCCCTTATACAATACTTCGCCTGCGGTGACGGGGTTGATGCGCAGCAGCGCCCGCCCGATGGTGGTTTTACCTGAGCCCGATTCGCCGACCAGGGCAAAGGTTTCGCCTTTATAGATAGAGAAGTTCACGTTATTGACAGCGACAAACTTCTTTCTTCCCGTACCGAAAGTCACTTGCAGGTTGCGGGCTTCGATTAGGGTCTTGCGGTTAGGGTCTTCGTGGGGGTGTTCCAAATTGGCGACTGCCTGCCCGTATCTGGCAGCCGATAGGCGCTGAATGGCATCGGGCTGCTTCATTTTAGGCGCTCTTTCATCCAACATCCAGGTCTTGGAAAAATGAGTATTGCTTAATTTAAAGAGGGGTGGGTCTTGTAAAAAGTCGATATTAAGGGCTTGTTTGTCACGGGGGGCGAAGGCCGAGCCTTGGATTTGGTTATACAGGTTAGGCGGCGTACCGTCGATGGCAGGCAGGCTCTCACCCTTAATGCCAAGCTGGGGCATGGCCGACAACAGCGCCCAAGTGTAGGGATGCCAGGAATCATAGAAGATTTCATCGGCGGTGCCCACTTCCACAATTTGGCCGGCGTACATGACCGCCACCCGGTCAGCCACGTTGGCAACAACGCCCAGGTCATGGGTGATGTAGATAATGGTCATTTTCTCTTCTATTTGCAGTTTTCGGATCAGTTCAATAATTTGCGCCTGAATGGTTACGTCAAGGGCGGTAGTGGGCTCGTCGCAAATGAGGATTTGCGGCTTACAGGCCACTGCTATGGCGATAACCACACGCTGGCGCATGCCGCCTGAAAACTCGTGCGGATACTGGTGGTAGCGCCTTTCAGGCTCAGGAATGCCTACCATTTCCAGCATATGGATGGTTTCTTCCTTGGCGGCCCGGCCGCGAAGCCCTTGGTGCAATTCAACAGCCTCTTGAATTTGCAGGCCGATTTTCTTCAGCGGGTTAAGACTGGTCATGGGGTCTTGGGTAACCATGGCAATCTTGCCGCCACGGACACTTACCCACTGTTTTTCAGAGCGAATTTTGGCCAAATCCATGCCCTGATACTCGATGGTGCCACGGGTAATTTTGCCGTTTTTATCCAGCATGCCGACAAACAGCTTGGTAAAGACCGATTTGCCCGAACCTGACTCGCCCACAATGGCTAAGGTTTCACCGTCGTATAGGTCAAGCGAGCAGCCACGGATGGCCGTGAGCTTCTGCCCCCTAAGGGTAAATTGTACCTCAATGTCACGGGCGCTTAAAATTGCTTGTTTGTTCTCAGACATTTCGCGCCCTCCTTACAGGTGATTGCGGGGGTCGCAAGCGTCGGAAAACGCGTTACCCGCCAAATAGAAAGTAATGGTAATGGTGGATACGATGGCTGCCGGGAAAACCAGCAAGTAGGGATAGTTCAAAAAGAAGCTGCGCGCGTTGCGCAAAAGGATGCCCAGGCTGGGGGTGGAAATATCCATCAGGCCAAGGTAGGTGAGCGTGGTTTCATAGGCAATGGTGCCGGGGATGGCAAGGGCCATACGCAGTACAATCACGCTAACAAGATAGGGGAAAATGTTGCGGGTTAAAATACGCCAGGTTTTAGTGCCCAAGCAGCGGGAGGCAAGGTTATACTCCCTGTCCCGATACATAAACACAAGGTTACGGATGTTGCGGGCGGTACCCAACCAGCCGAACAAAATCATACTTACACCCATGACCACGGTGGTTTTACCTACCATCAGCGCAATCAAAGTCATGTAAATGATGGTGGGGATGTTGTTGATAAAGTTGTACAGCTCGGTAAAGAAACGGTCCAGCGAGCGTACATAACCCCAAACAAGGCCAATCAATACACCCAAGAGAATCTGTCCCGTTGACACGCTTACCGCCAAGATAACGGAAGTGCGCGTCGCGTGCCAAACTTGACTCCAGTAATCCCGCCCCAAGTTGTCGGTGCCGAACCAGAAAGTAGAGTTGGGGCGAGTAAACATAAGGCTATCGTCGATGCGCAGGTTAAACACATCAAATTTCGAAATTTGGGGAGCGATAAAGGTAAACACAAACAGGATGGCAAAGACAATGAGCATGGCTACGGCTGACTTTTTCTTGATGAAGTTACGCCACACACTGCGCCAGTAGGAATATTCCGATGAACCCGTGCGCTCGGCTTCTTCAGGGCTATATTCGGCAAAGTCAAAAGCCGGTCTGCCGGGAAGCGGCTGGACGTACAGTTCGTTTGCGCCTTCAGGAACAGGAATGGCGCGTTTATCTACATTGTAAACAACTTTCGTGGTTTCCATTAACGCACACCTTCCTTCCCGGTCAGACGAATGCGGGGGTCAATGACAGTGATGAGCAAATCCCCCAAGAACAGGCCTGCGATGCCAAGGGAGGCGTATAGCATGACAATGGCTTGTACCACATTGGTATCATATCTGGAGATGGCGTCCGTTAGCAGGGGCCCAAGTCCCGGTACGGAGAAAAAGCGCTCGACCAGAAGCGAACCGCCCACCGTTAAAAGGATGTTATAGGGCAGGTACTGTGCCAAGGGCAGGAAGGCGTTACGCATAACATGGCGGAACATGACCTTGGTGGTACTTAGACCCTTTAACTTGGCTAATCTTATATAATCTTTGTTTAATTCATCGACCATGTAGCGGCGCATCCACAACATGTAGGAGGAGATCGACACAAGACTTAAACAGGTAATAGGCAGAATCGACGATGGTCCGGGATTTCGCATAGTGTATAGTGATGGAAGACCCAGCCACCTTGCCCCCAGCGTTAACACCAGCGAATAGAAAACAAGATGCGGCACAGCGTTAACAAACACCGTATAGGCAATGCCGATGTTGTCAAAAACGCCTCCTTTGTACCTCGCTTGCAAGATGCCTATAGGCACACCTACCAGCAGGCTAATACCAAGGCTGATTAGTCCAAGGCGCATAGAAATGCCGAACTTGGAGCCAATTACCTTAGAAACGGGCTGATTTACTTGCAGGCGCCTGCTTGTACCAAGGTCAAACTCGGTAAACAGCTTTTTATAAAAGCGCCCCAGTTGTACGTGCACAGGGTCAAGCAGGCCCGCCGCCCGCAGCCTATCCTCCATCTGAGCATCGGTCAATTTCATGAGCTCATCTTCAGTAAAGAAGTAGTCGGTAGGCATGAGCCGAAGCAGGAGGAACACAAGGGTCACAACCAAAAAAATCGTGATCATGCTCTGAATGAGTCGTTTTAGGATGTAACGTAGCATAGGTCTTGTTCCTTTCTAATTCATCGGACGACTGGTTTTTTTGTAGGGCCTTGAGCGATCGACTGAAAAAAGACATTCAGCCGATTGCGCACGGTCCTTGATGATGAGAGGGGTAAATCCACTCCATACAAAAGCGCTTACATGACAATGTGCAATGGTAACTGTTTTTTGAACTTTTTGTCAAGAGGAAAAACAGCGGATATAGGGAAAAGGGGCGTTGCTATTGGATAGCAACGCCCCCCTCAAGCAAAAGATTATTTGTTGTACTCGTTGGCAAACGCTTCAACTTCTACGGTCTTGTAGACATCGCTGTTGGTTTCCCAGTTCACATAGCGGTAGCCCTGCATGCCATAGGAAGAATAAACCTGGCTGTAGGGGTTAATGCTGGTGAGCTGCCAAACAATGTTGTAGAAAACCGGCATGACAAGCGCGTGCTCAATCATGAAGGCTTCGGCCTTGGCAAAGGCGGCGTAGCGAGCGTCGATATCATCGTAAATTACTTTGGCTTCCTCAACCAAACGGGTGAATTCCTTGTAATCGGCAATCAGTTTCTCGTCGGTCGCCTTGTTAATCATGGAGTGGTGGTTGGCGTAGTAGGCCTGCGGATCGCCATAGGTTTCTTGGCCTAAGAAGTTGATGGGGTCCGCGAAGTCAGCGCCCCAGCCGCTGATTAACAGGCAAGCAAGCTGCGGTTTACGCACTTCGGTGGTCAGGTTGGACACATAAGTCTTGGTGGTGAACTTGATGTAGTCTTCACCCATATAGTCAGCAAACATCTGTGTAAGAACATCAGCGGTGTCCTTGGCAACCTGGTTGTCGCCCTTGATGTAGTACTTAAGCTCAACCGGGAAAGTGACGCCCAGCGCGGTCAGCTCTTCCATGGCCTGCTTTTTGAGTTCAGCGGCTTTTTCGGGGTTGCGGCGGTTGTAGGACTCAAAGCCATCGTAGTCATAGCCGAGCTCGTTACGTACAAGCTGGGTATAGTCTACGCCTTGGCTGTTGACCGAAACGCCGTTGCCGGTGTAAGCATAGTTCAAGCAGGAGTAAGGGTTGATGGCATTGGTACGGGCAAGGTAAGTGGTCAGATCCAGACCATACAGTATGGACTGACGGAAAGCCAGGTTGGCAATGGCCTTGTTCCAGTTGTCATCGGGGGAACCGTCTTCGTTCTTGACATCATATACCCAGTGGAACTGGTAGGAATATTTGGTGGGACGGCTTTCGGACAGGTACTCGTGCCAGGGATCAGACGGATTCTTGTAGATGGTATCCAACTGACTCTGAGCGAGGGTTACGTGATCTAGTTCACCCGTTTCAAACAGACTGAAAGCCTTATTGGCGTCTTCCACCATTTTGACGGTAACGGAGTTAAAGCGCTTGACGCCGTCAGCATTCCAGTAGTTGGGGGTGGGAGAAAATACCTTTTCATTTTGGTGTACATACTGGCTGATCACGTAGGGGCCGGAGTACCACAAGGTATCCCAGGTGACCGCGCGGTAACCATCAACACCCACTTCTTCCAGGAACTTGCCGCTAACGGGATAGAGGCAGTTGTAGGTGGCAACAGAGGGGAAATAAGGCAGCGGCGCAAGGCAAGTGTAAATAATCTGGTTGCCTTCCACCTTGATTTCAACCATTTCAAGGAACTTTTCAAGACCCAGAGCCTTGGCGGCGGCAACGCCTTCTTCGGACAGGGCAGCGCCTTCCGGAAGCTCGGTGCCGGGCTCAATGCCGTAGGCAAGCGCCTTGGTATAGTCATAGTACTCCTGTGCGCCGACAATCATTTCGGCGGGCATGGATACGTTGTAGGAATCGTTCTTGGCAAAGTTGAGCACCCACTCAAGGCCCCACAGCCAGTCTTCAGCGACTACGTCGGCCTTTTCGTTGCCTTGGTAGTCAACCCACTTCATGCCTTCGTTGAGGGTAAAGACCCAGGTTGTACCGCCGTCGGGAGAAGAATACTCCTTGGCAGCGTTGGGAACCAGTGCGCCCTTGTTGTCATTGGTCAAAAGGCCGTCGACCAGGTTGCACAGCACGTTCAGGTCACGAGCGGCTTGGCTGTAATGGACGTTCCAGGTTTCCACTTCGGCCGAGCTGATCTCGTAGGTGTTCAGGTCGGTGATCTCAGCTGCGCCGGCGACGGAGGCGACGGACAGAAGCATCATCACGGACAAGAGAAGGGATAAAAGTTTCTTCATAATTTTCCTCCCGAGTAATTATTTGTGTAAGTTGCTTTTTGTTACACCCTTACATGGTATAATAATACAGGTTATATGTCAAGACTGAAAAACAAAATTAATACAATATTCAGATGGTTTGTCGAGAATAAAAATTCAAACGACGGTCGGACTGTGAATATATATACAAACTTAGCGCCCGTTTATATAAACATTAGCAGCCAAAGGGGTTCCGGTTTTGACAGGGTAACAACTATTTTTCGGCGCCCTTACTTTTCAAAGGCCGGTGCATGGGGTATAATCTAAGTGAAAATACTTATGAAAGGAAGAACGACATGTTTTTTTATGATTGGACTATGTTATTGATTATTCCCGGTCTTTTGCTTGGCCTTTGGGCGCAGGCTCGGGTTAAAAGCACTTTTGCCAAATATTCAAAGGTCGCCGCTTCTTTTGGCGGCACGGCGGCAGATGCCGCCCGCACCATTCTGAACGATTCGGGTAACGGGGATGTAAGCATCCTTCCCGCCAGAGGTATGCTCACCGACCATTATAATCCATTGAACAATACCTTAAGTTTATCTGAGGAAGTCATTCATTCAAGGTCGCTTGCCGCCATCGGCGTTGCCGCCCACGAAGCGGGACACGCCATGCAGCAGCATGAGGGCTATGGCCCGCTGAAATTGCGCACCGCCATCGTGCCCATGGTGCAGGTTGGCGCGAACCTTGCCTGGCCCATTTTTGTTATCGGCCTTATCCTGTCTTTTGAACCCCTGCAAACGGCGGGCATTATTTTATTTGGGCTTGCGGTGCTTTTTGCCGTAATTACCTTGCCGGTTGAATTTGACGCGAGCCGCCGGGCTGTTGCCATGCTTACCCAAAGCGGGGTTATCTCTTGGGGCGAAGAAACCGATGCTGTCAAGGCCGTGTTAAACGCCGCCGCCATGACTTACGTTGCCTCTGCTGTCAGCGCGGCCTTACAGCTACTGCGCCTGATTATTTTAAGGAACAGAAACAGAGACTGAACCCTATATTAAAGGAAAAGTCAGTAGTATTTACCTTTGCCGCCGGTTGAAGGATAGCGGCTTCTTTGACAAGCAAAGAGGGCGATGATATACTACATACGCTTATTAATTACCGAACTTAAGGAGGTTTTCCCTTGGACAATAAAACAATGGACAAGACGACGAAAAACACTTCATCGCCATGCCCTACCCCCGAGCAGATTGCGGTAGAAAAGGAGAAAATTAAACAATCGATTATCTCCAAACTGCAGCGCTATAACGGCAAGACCTTGGAAACTGCCAATCGCCAGCAGATTTACCACGCTATCGCTTCGACTGCCCGTGACCGCATCATGGCCATTTGGGCAAAAAGCCGTGCCAAAGAGAAAAAAGCCAAACGCAAAAAACTTTATTACCTGTCTATCGAATTTTTACTGGGCAGAAGCCTGTATACTAACCTGCTCAACATGTGCCAGACCGAAGCCTTTACGCAGGCGCTTGAAGATCTTGGCCTCAAGTGGCGGGATATTGTCGTGGAAGAACCCGACCCGGGCCTTGGAAACGGCGGTCTTGGCCGCTTGGCTGCCTGTTTTATGGATAGTCTCTCCGCCCTTGATTTGCAAGCCATGGGTTGCACTATCCGCTATGAGCACGGTCTGTTTCGTCAGAAGCTGACCGGCGGACAGCAGGTGGAAGTGCCCGATGATTGGCTGGAAAACGGCAACATTTGGGAAGTGCCCGCTGTGGACGATGTGGTGGACGTGCACTTTGATGGCCGTGTAGTTACCAAGGAAGTGGATGGCCGCACCGTTTTCGAGTTGGAAGACAGCCGTGTGGTCGAAGCCGTTCCCTACGATATGCCCATGGTAGGCTATGAAAACGAAACTGTGAATAGCCTGCGTATGTGGCGCGCCCGTTCCAAAAACAGCTTGGACCTGAGCGCTTTTTCCAACGGTCAGTACCAGGATGCCATGCGGGAAACAGAAATGGCTGAACTGATCAGCAAAATTCTCTATCCCGAAGACACTCACTTTGAAGGCAAGTCCCTGCGCCTGTCGCAAAGCTATTTCTTTGTGTCCGCCTCCCTGCAGTACGCCCTGAAGGCTTTTAAAAAGGAGCATGGCGCGAATTGGAGTTTGTTACCCGACAAGGTGGTATTCCACATCAACGATACCCATCCCGGTTTTGCCATTCCTGAGCTCATGCGATTGCTCATTGACCAGGAAGGCCTCGGCTGGGACGAGGCTTGGGCTATTACCACCCGTAGTATTGCCTATACCAACCACACCGTCATGCCCGAGGCCCTTGAAAGATGGCCCGAGGATCTTGTTCGCCGTCAGTTGCCCCGAATCTACATGATTTTGGAAGAAGTCAACCGCCGCCTTGGCCAAAGGCTGTGGAACCGGTTCCCCGGCCAGTGGGACCGCATTGCTCAAATGAGCGTAATTTCCCACAATTACATTCATATGGCCAATCTTTGCGTTTCCAGTTGCTATTCCGTTAACGGCGTGAGCCAACTGCATGGTAATATTCTTAAAAAAGAGACTTTTAAGGATTATTACTCTATTTCACCCGAAAAATTTTCAGCCATTACCAACGGCATTACCCATCGCAGGTGGCTGATGGCCTGTAATCCCGAATTAACAGCCCTTATTACCGATGCCATCGGTGAAAGCTGGAAAAAAGAACCCGAAAGGATGAGTGAGCTTGCTCCCTTTGCCGGTGACGCTGCCTTTAGGGAAGAGTTTGCCAAAATTAAGCGCCGCAACAAGGAAAGGTTCAACCAGGTGCTGATGGCCCGCCAGAAAATGTCTATCGATCCCGACTTTATGCTGGACGTTCAAGTTAAGCGTTTGCATGAATACAAGCGTCAGCTACTCAATGCCCTGCATGTCTTAGTGCTGTATAACCGCATTATGGATAATCCCAACTTTATCATGGAACCCCGTACCTTTATCTTTGGCGCCAAGGCCAGCCCCGGCTACCACAAGGCCAAGATGATTATCCGCTTCATTTTGGCTGTCGCGCGGCTAATCGACGCCAGCCCCCGCGCCCGCAAGATGCTGCGAGTGGTCTTCCTTGAAAATTATGACGTATCCTACGCCGAGTCCCTGATGCCCGCCACCGACGTAAGCGAACAGCTTTCCACCGCCGGCAAGGAAGCCAGCGGCACCGGTAACATGAAGTTTATGATGAACGGCGCTGTAACCATCGGTACCATGGATGGAGCCAACGTGGAAATTTTTGAGCGGGTGGGCGAGGAAAACATTTACATTTTCGGTATGCGCGCCCGGCGGGTGGCCGCCCTTTACAAGGAAGGCAGTTACTCACCCATGTCCATTTTTGAGGCAAACGCGGAAATTCGCAAAGCTCTTACCCAAATGATTGACGGCACCTTGTTCCCCGAAAGCCCTGCCTTATTGCAGGGTCTGTACCATGACCTGCTTATCGGCGCCCGTGGCGGCATGGCGGATACCTACTTTGTCCTCAAAGACTTCGGCTCCTACGCCATGGCGCACCAGCGCTTAGGACGCGACTTTGTCGATAAGGACAACTGGCTCAAAAAGGCCATCATCAACGTAGCCGGATCAGGCTTCTTCTCATCCGACAGAACCATTAGTCAATACAATCAGGAGATTTGGCATCTATGAAAGAATCAAACACACCTGAATTAAAGTTGCCCGAAGATCCTTTAATGGATGAAGTGGCGCAAGAAACCAAACCTGCCTCCCGGAAAACTGGAGAGGTAGAGGCGCAGGACACTGTTCAGGAAGAGCAACCTGCCACCGAGCAGGCGACGCCTGGCAAGGCAAAAATTGAAGTGGGCAAAAAGAAGCGCCCCGCTTTAAGCCTTGAATACTTGGTCACAGGGGCAGTGGTGGCGGCCCTGTATGCGGCCCTCACTATCCTGCTTGCTCCCATCAGCTACGGTACCATTCAATTTCGCGTAGCGGAAGCGCTCACCGTGCTTCCCATCCTCACGCCCTCGGCCATCCCGGGGCTTACCATCGGCTGTCTGATTGCCAACATTGTCGGCGGCTTTGGCTGGATGGATATTGTCTTTGGTACCTTGGCAACCTTGATTGCCGCCCTGCTTACCCGGGTCTTGCGAAAGTTTTCGTGGTTCGCAACGCTCATGCCTGTGATAACAAACGGCCTGGTCGTCGGCGGTGTTTTGAGCGCGACGCTTAAACTGCCTTTTTGGCCCACCGCCGCCACCGTCGCTTTAGGCGAAGCGGCCGTATGCTACATGCTGGGCTTACCACTGGTAAAGCTGCTTAAAAACAACGTGAAAAGCAAATAACAAGCGATAACGAAAACACCCCTGAAGCTTTGAAGTCTTCAGGGGTGTTTTGAACGAAGAGATACCTTTAAGGCACAAGATATTCCTGGGCTTGCTCCATTAACCAAAGAGCCAAGGTGGAAACGTTATTTCGCAGCTTGGGCGCGGAGCCGTTAGCGATGACCACGACCGACAGACCGGTTTCCGGTTGGAAATAGGCATTGGAACACAACCCCTCTTTTCTGCCTTGGTGCCCGTACCAAGTGCCGCCGGGCAGGTCAAAAACCCGATCAAGGCCAAGGGTATAAGGTGATTGTGCTTGGACGGAGCTGCCCGGAAAATTTTGGCTGGTAAGCATGAACTCAACGGTTTCTTCGGATAAGATTTGGTGTTCATTTACTTTGCCGCCCAAAACAAACATTGCCATCAGGCGGTCCAAGGCGTTGGCGCTGATATAAAGCTGACCGACGGAGTAGTCGGTGTGCGCCTGGGGATTGCAAGTATCGTCATACTTATCAATAGATTCCAGCGCCCTTTTGGCGGTTATCAGGTTGGTTCCGTCTTTATACAGCTGGCTCGAGATATCGGACGTATCCTGAAGCAGGGCGGGGTGGTAGGCGGCGTTCATTTTCAGCGGCAGGAAAACATTTTGCGCCATATAAGAGTTAATGCTTTGTCCGCTCATATTCTCAATGAAAGGGGCAAGGAGGCTGCCGTTCAGGTTGGAGTAGTGATATTTTGTCCCGGGGGCGACGTTTTTGATAAAAAGATTGTTGTTTTTTCCAATCTTTTCCCAAGCGGGGTGGTAGGTGTTTCTTGTCGCGAAGCCGGTGGTATGTGTGAGGATTTGCCGCAGGGTAATAGGCGCTTTAGGATAGGCGGGGTTTGACACGTTGTAGCCAAGATAGGCGTTTACCGGCGCGTCAAGGTTTACCTCGTACTTTTCACACAGCTGTATGACGCCAACAGCAGTGACTAATTTCGTAACGGAGGCGATGCGAAAACAGGTGTCCAGGGTAACGGGATTGCGCTTTTGCGCGTCCTTAAAGCCATAAGCATAGGAGAACACGGGCTTGCCGCGCAGGGACACGATAGCCGCCCCGCCGACCGTTCTGTTTTGGGCAAAACGGCGGTGCATTTCTTCTGCGTCAATAGCGCAAAGTCCTTGCAGGGGCAGCAAGCATAGGCAGACAAGCAGGACAAGAAGGCGCTTTGTCATTGCTCAATCCCTCCCTGCGTTCTGGGTAATTTGCCACATTTTCAGCACCCCGTTGGCGATGCCTTCGGCCATTTTTTCCTGATAAGAGGGTTGGGAGGATAAGAGGTCATCCGAGGGCGTGGACATATTGGCCGTTTCAACAAGAAAGGCAGGCATTTTTGCCCAGTTATTGCCGACAAACTTGTCGGAAAAACGGGTGTATCCTGGAGCGGCGCCGGTTGCCAGCATATATTCTTCAAGCAGGGCTTCGGCGAGTAAATTGTAAGTTTCCTTGTCCGCCGCTTCTTTGGCGTAAGGGCTGTTTCGGGGACAGTAGACATAAACGGCGTGCGTATTTTTGTTTTCAAACATATTCAGGTGAACACGGATGAAGTAATCGGCTTCGTTGCTGTTCGCAATCTCCGCCCGTTCCATGTTGGATACGCAAGTGTCTTCGACCGTGCGTGTCATGATGACCTCTGCTCCCAATGCTTGCAGCTTGATAGCGGCGCGGTAGGAAATTTCCAGCGCCACAACGGACTCTTTGCGCAGGGTAACGCAGCCTTGAGCCATGCCGACGCTGCCGCCTTTTACCTTTTTATTGCTGCCGGGCATATGATAAACTTTTTTCACATTGGCGCTTTGCGCTTGGTGACCGGGGTCCATGCATACTTTCACACCCCAAAGCGGGCCTTGAGGGTTGGGTTCATTCAGGGTAAATTCCGCAAAGGCGAGCCTGACCGCTTTTTCTCCCAGCAGAGAATTATTTTTCAGGGAATGGATTTTTACAGTGATTAAATCAGAGGCGTAGGCTAAGGGCAGTTGAATTTCTCCGGAAAACTGTCCTTCCCCGTCCGATTGAATAACGGTTTTTCCCTTTTGCATAACGGAGCGGAAGCTCAGTACTGCCTGCGTATGTCCCGGGGCGGAAAAAGAAAAGGATACACTGTTGACGTTCGCTTTTAACTCAAGGTCGCTGATTTTGCGGGCCGCTCCTTTTTGGGGCAAAACTTTGGCAACCTCGGGGAAGCTTAGGGGCAATTTACCGGAAGCTATTTTCCGCTGCATGGGGGTGAGAATTTCAAAGGAAAGGTTCTTGTTGCCGGCTGTGTATCTAAGGGGCAATATGCCGCCGAACAGTCCGTTGATACCTTTCATCACCATATGACCGCTTTCGTCTCTGGTTGAATAAGTCATCGAAAGATATTCATACTCGGGCGCCCAAATGGTGTATTGCACGCCCCCTACGCAGGGGCTAAGCTCCACAGATTGAATAAAACGCTTATCTAAATATAGGTTATTTATCTCTGAGATGCCAACAAACGCCAAAGAAAGCAAAGCAATCAAAGCGACGGTTGGGATAAGGATATATCTTTTTCGCATAAAACCCTCCAAGTTTATTTTTCTTCCCAGTAATTATAGATGACAAATTGCGTCAGGGCAAGCGTTGACGAACCTTTCATGACCTGATACACTGGGCGCGATAAAGAAAGGCGGTATTTTTATGAAAAAATTACGTTGTTGCTTTCTTCTTTTTTTAGTGATTTTATGCCTTGTTTCGGTAAGCGCGCAAGCTCTTGTTCAGAAAAATCCCATGCTGGATAAAGCGCTTTCCATGTTGGAACAGGGCAATATGTTCCTTGAAAGGTATAATTTGCTGACGGGCTCTAATATCCAAGCGGTCTTTCCCTTGGGCGTTCCCTATTTTTATGGCGGACAGAGTTATGATAGAATGATGGCCAATTATCCCAACTACAGTCGGGCAAACAGCTTGGAAACAACCAGCTTTTTTAAGGCGGGCAAGCTCTATATTCTTGGCTTTGACTGCGCGGGCTATGCCGATTGGATTTGTGAATCAAACGGCTTGGAGGAAGTGCCGCCGCTTTCAAGCGCGCTTACAAACTATGGCAAGTACGGCCGCAACTATGTGTTTACTTCCAACAGCAATGTTAAAAAACCCATGCCGGACTGGAGCGTGGTCGCGCAGCACCTTCAGGTTGGCGATTTTTATATTGTTTATCGCAACGGTTCCCGCCATATATTAATGTTTATCGGCACCTTGCGGGATTACAGCTTTACAAAGAAAGAAGCCCCCCTGTTGGCTGATTATCTGGATTATCCCCTGGTTGCTCACTGTGGTACCAGCCCGGTTTTTGGAGAAAGGTTTAGTAATTTTATTGCCGAAAATCCCGAGTTTTCCAGATGCAATACCACCGACGGCGGCGTTCATGTATCCATCATTGGCGTTCCGCTGGAAGCCGCCCCCTTCCACGAGCGTGTGCAGCTTAGCAATTTTTCTTACTTTAAGCTGCCGGGCAACGGTCAGGTGATGACCATTTTCGATTTAGGGGTGGTGAGCAGCTATTGCTGGTTCCGCCAAACGGGTTTATAATCGCGGTAACAAACAAACGCCCCGCTTTTTTGCGGGGCGTTTAAGTTGTTGTAAAGGTCTTGCTTAATAGTTTTTGGCCATGCGCTCAAAATGGGCGCGGGGATGGGCGCAGGCGGGACACTCTTCGGGGGCCTCTTTGCCTTCATGGATGAAGCCGCAGTTACGGCAATGCCACAGGATGGACTCCTCGGCCTTGAAGGTGGAGCCGTCCTCAATGTGGGCGGCTAAGGTGTTGTAGCGAATTTCGTGTTCTTCTTCCACCTTGGCAACCATTTCAAACTGGCGGGCAATCTCATCAAAGCCTTCTTCACGGGCAACCTTGGCAAACTCGGCGTACATTTCGGTCCACTCGTAGTTTTCGCCGGCGGCGGCGTCTTTGAGGTTTTGCAGGGTGTCGCCTTCGGTCTTGCCTTCTTTAAAACCGCTTAAGGCACGCAGCCAAAGCTTGGCATGTTCTTTTTCGTTCAGGGCGGTTTGGGCAAAGATAGCGGAAATCTGCTCGTAGCCTTCCTTTTTGGCGGCAGACGCGAAAAAGTCGTACTTGGTGCGGGCTTGGCTTTCGCCGGCGAAGGCTGTCCACAGGTTTTGTTCGGTTTTGCTTCCTTTAAGTTTCATTTGTTCCTCCTAATGCCTAAAGATAATAGAAAAGTGTCGAGAGGGTGCCGGCGGCAATGAGCAAAGCCAGTATTGCGCAAATGATGCGCATTAGCTTTTTATTTCGTTCGGTACGCTTACCAAATTTCATCGCTCACAGGCTCCTTCAGACTTTCATCACACTCCATAGGCAGTATACCCGTTTAAATTGCTTTTAGTCAATCTTCGGACCAAGGACTGCAATATGTTTATGAAAAAGAGCCCCGCTTAAACGGAGCTCTTTTGTTTAAGTTTTAAAGTGGAATTACTTTTTCACCTTGCTCAGCGCGTCGTTGACGGCAGCTAAGAAGGCTTCAGATGTTTGAGTGGAATTGGTAACCGTGTCTACTTCAGTTGACTGGGCCGCGATGACGGCTGCGGGCAGCGTATCAAGGGCGGGTTCGAAAAAGTTGGGGGTTTCGTTGTGGCTGAGCACTTCAATGTTGGCAATCTTGTCGCCATCCATGGTGACCTTTACGCGTATATCACCGCGGGGGCTTGTGCCAACGCCGATATACTCGTTTTCGGCCAAGGGAGTTTCTTCGCCCTGCAGGTCAGGATTGTCAAGAATTACAACGCTGTCGGTGAAGCCGAAGTGTTTGTTGAGCAGCTCAACGGCCTTGGCGGCGGTTTCGCCGGTCACGGCTGCGCAGCGAGCAACACGGGGGGGATCGCCCATTTGCAGGTTGGCCTGCTTCATGAAGATGCCGACGGAATCGGCGCACTGGACAGAACCGGAAACGGTGGTTTCGGCCTTGAACTCAGGCTGATAGCCGGGGAAAGCATGCTGTTTGTACCAGGTAAACAGGTCATCGCGCAGGGCACGGGCGTCCGCGGGTTCACAGAACACGCCGATGGCAGCGCAGGCGCCGACCAAGGAGCCGCAAAGGGCGCCGATGCCGTATCCAGCGGCAGCGTGGGCAAACACGCGGCCGTCATACTGGTTGTAGGGATAGCCGTACTCTTCGCCCATCAGGTCAACGATGGCGGAAAAAGCGCCGCCGCCGCAGCCGCCGTGGGTGTACAGGCGCTTGTAGCCTTCTTCCAAAACCTTTTGGGGGTCAAGCTGTTTGTACTCCAGGGGATAGCCGGGAGCTTCGATGGTTTCTGCGATCACGGGATTGAGCACCGAGGGAACGCAAGACAGGGCGGCTGCGCCTACAACGCCTTTGCCTGCCAAGCGCAGAAAATCGCGGCGGGTTTGTTCAATGTTCTTCAAAATATATTCCTCCTAATGTTATTTATGTATATTTGTCCGACATGAGACAACTTACCGTAAAATTATAGGATATATTTTGGGGAATGTCAATTCTGAAGTTTGTTTTTGCTCCGCTTTTATTGTAGAGAAGTCAAAAACAAAAAAAACACAAAATACCCTTGCAATATAATTCTTGACTTATCTATCATTATAGAAGCTTTTGGCATGAAATAAAAGCGGCAGCATACTTTCGTGCCTGCTTTTACAAATGTGGATTTGTTGAAACTCTTGGCCAGTTGGGCAAGGGATGCTTAGCGGTTTTATACTCAAAATAAGCAATGTTCAGTGAACATAGTAAGAAATGGTTGTTTTCAGGTGTGGAGCAAACAACAAAACATATTGTTTGGAATATTTTTGATATAGGAGTGAGAAAAATGAAAAAACAGTATTTCCAAAGAGTACACGAGCAGACAGCGACACGTTTTTGGATTAACAATGTGACCCGCGCTCAGGCGTCACAAGCCATCAGCGCCGGAGCGATTGGATGCACACAGAACCCTTCTTATGTATGGAAAATGATGAATGACGCTGAGGAGAAGGCGTATGTAGATGAGTTGTTGTCACCTATCCTTGCGACCGAATCTGATGACAATATGGCGCTTGTCATCCTGCAGCGTGAGTTGATAGGGAATGTCGCCAAGATTTTCAAGCCGCTTTACGATGCGAGTCATGGAAAAAATGGATTTGTCAGCATTCAGGGAGATCCGTTTCAGGAAGATGCCGAATCCATTCTGGAGTTTGCCCGATTCAACCGTCAAGCGGGCGAAAACATTATGGTTAAAATACCTGTAGTCGAGAGCGGACTGCAGGCGATTGAAGCGCTTATCAAGGAATATATTCCTATCAACGCTACGGAATGCATGGCCTTGCAACAGGTGATAGACGTATGTGAAGTGTACGAAAAGACAACCCGAAACATGGTGAATCCGGCTCCTCTTTATTACAGTGTAATCACCGGCATTTTTGATGAATACTTACAAACCGCTGTTGAAAAAGACAAGATTGATATTTCGCCTGATGTCTTGTGGCAAGCCGGTATAGCAGTCGCGAAAAAGGCATACGAAATTGTCAAGGCCAAAAAGTATGATTGTCATTTCATTGGAGGTGGCGCAAGAGGGCTTCATCATTTTACCGAGATGGTTGGCGGGGACTGCGCGATTACAATCAATTGGATCGGCACCGCGGATAAGCTTTTGGAAGCCGACTATCCTGTGGTGTCACGCTTTTTAAGCCCTACACCTACTGCGGTAATTGACGAGTTGATTGTAAAGTTACCCGATTTTAGAAAAGCCTATTTCATGGGCGGTTTAGCGCCTGAAGAATACGAATCGTATGGCCCGGTTGTTCTGTTCCGCTCGCAGTTTGAAAGCGCTTGGGAAAAGGCTCTGACAGAAATTCGCTCCAGACGGCCGTAACAGGGAATCCTTTGGCGCTGAGGCGCTTTGAGGTTTTGAGATGAATGGAGTAACGGAGGAGAGTTATGATGAAAAGTAAAATCGCGATTGTTCAAACCAGTCTGGTGAGTCACAAAGAGCTAAATGCCATGTTTGCGCAAAAGGCGCCGGATATTAAGGTTTATAACATAGTAGACGATAGCTTGTTACATGAAGTGAGTACCAACGGACATATTACTGCGGGTATTGTGAATAGGATGTGTAAATACTTTGACGCGGCTTCGTCCCTTGGTGTAGATTTGATTTTGAACCAATGTTCGTCCGTTGGGGAAGCTGCGCAAATAGCCGCGCGTACGGTAAATGTTCCGGTTTTGCGCATTGACCAACCCATGGCGGAGGAAGCGGTCAAGCTGGGGACACGAATAGGTGTAGTCGCGACGGTTGGGTCAACAGTGACGCCAAGTTGCAATTTGATTAAAGATATGGCTGTCAAAGCTAACAAGCCAGTGGAAGTAATACCTTATTTAGTAAACGGTGCGCTTGATGTGCTCATGCGTGAAGGACAAGCAAAACATAACGCTTTGGTGAAAGATACCGTCATTCAATGTGCTGAAGAATGCGATGTGGTTGTTCTTGCTCAAGGGAGCATGATTATTTTATTGCCCGTTTTAAATGACATAAAGAAACCGGTTCTTTCAAGCCCGGAGTCAGGGGTAGATAGAGCCATAGAATTGCTGCGACAGAAGCTTTAAAAGAGTTTTGATAATACTTGTCAGGGAGGCAATGATTAGGCTGCGTTTATGGGATAGCCATGGCATCAGGCAGTGTTTGGTCCTTTTTCCAGCGTTTCCCTCTGTACTTGGTCATTGCCAAACTGTTGTGTTGCGCGTTAGGAGGGACTTTCACATAATTCCATATCATCATCAGTGTTCTCTTCATGGCGAGACGCAGATTGAGTAAACATCGCTTGAAAATTGCATACTGCTTCCATCTTCTTCACCTTGTTGACGGCATGATTCTTTTCCCGGTTTCATGAAGTCAGGAGCAGAACCTTCGCTTTTCAGTTAAGAATGATTGTGGTATAATGCTATCTGGGCGCTTGTACGATAAACAAGGGCTCTTTGAGGGAGGAGGAAGGAATGACCGAACGGCGAGAAGGCATGCTCATTGTCATTTCCGGGCCATCAGGCACGGGGAAGGGAACGCTGGTGAAAAAGCTACTCGATGTGGACCCCAGCATCCAATTTTCCATCAGTTACACCACCCGTAAGCGGCGGGATAACGAGCTTGACGGGGTGGATTATCGCTTTATTTCCGAAGAAGAATACGATGAGTTGCTTGAAAGCGGCGCCTTCTTGGAACATGCGACGGTGCACGGTCATCGCTACGGAACGCCTGCCGGTCCCATTGATGAGGGGATTAAACAGGGCCGCAGCTACCTTTTGGACATCGATCCGCAGGGCGCCATGAATGTCATGAAAACTCGTCCTGACTGTGTGTCTATTTTCATCCTTCCGCCAAGCTATGAGGCGCTGCGCGTGCGCCTTCATACCCGCAACACTGATGACCCGCAAGAGATAGCCCGCCGCCTTGCCAACGCAAAGGGCGAGGTGAAGCAAATGCACCACTATCGTTACGTTATTGTTAACGATAATCTGGACTTGGCGTTTGAACAGCTCATGCATATTATTGGCGCTGAGCGTCAGCGTACCACCCGCTATTTTCCCCATATCGAAGAACAATAAGGAGGCATTCATTTTGGCCATCAACAAACCGCACATTGACGAACTGCTCGAAAAAACGCCCAGCGCCTACACCTTGGTTGTGGCGACTGCCAAGCGTACCCGTGAACTGGTGGAGGGCAAGCAGCCCCTTATCGACCCCAAGGAGCGCAAACCCCTTGCCATTGCCATTGAAGAAATCAACAGGGGTCTTATCACCGCTCACAGGAAATTAGAGGCGGACGAGTGAGTCCTTCGTCCTTCCAAGACAAAAATATCGTTGTTGGCGTAACGGGCGGCATAGCCGCCTATAAGGTATGCCAGCTGGTATCAAGCCTGAAAAAACAGGGGGCGGGCGTGGACGTTGTTATGACGCAAAACGCCACCCGTTTTGTGGCTCCCCTGACTTTTCAAACCTTGTCTTCAAGGCCGGTTGTGTTAAACGCCTTTGATGCCCCGCAGTTTTGGGAGATAAAACACGTTGCTCTTGCCAAAAAGGCCGACCTCATGATTGTTGCGCCGGCGACGGCCAACATTATCGCCAAAATGGCAAACGGCATTGCTGACGATATGTTATCCACCGTGCTGCTGGCAACCCGTGCGCCCATCCTCATAGCGCCTGCCATGAACACGGGCATGTGGGACAATCCCGCAACGAAAGAAAATATCGCCACCCTTCAAAAGCGGGGCTATCACTTTGTGGGGCCTGAAAGGGGTCTGCTTGCCTGCGGGGATGCGGGCAAAGGCCGCATGAGCGAGCCGGATGATATTTTGCAAAAGGCCGAGCAGCTCCTAACCGTGCAGGACATGAAGGGACTGAAAGTGTTGGTGACCGCCGGCGCCGCAAGGGAAACTGTCGATCCCGTGCGCTATATTACCAACCGCTCAACTGGCAAAATGGGCTATGCTCTTGCCCGGGCCGCCTATCTTCGTGGGGCGGAGGTAACGCTTGTGTCCGGCCAAACGGCTCTTCAAAAGCCGCCCGTTCGGGTGGAACCCTTTCACGGCACGCACGACCTGTTTAGCCTAATGCAGGAACTGGCGCCAAAAAACGACATTGTTATCCAGGCGGCGGCCCCCGCCGATTTTACCGTGGCGGAACAAAGCCCCGAAAAAATCAAAAAAGAGGGCAGGGACAGCCTATTGCTTAAGCTGATGGCGGCGCCTGATGTGGCTCAAGCCATTGGAGAAGCCAAGCGTCCCGATCAGGTTTTTGTGGGTTTTGCAGCCGAAACGGGCGATGGGACCAAAAGCGCCCAAGAGAAATTAGATAAAAAAAACCTTGATTTCATCATGTTAAACGATATAACCAAACAGGGCGCAGGCTTTGGCGCTGATACCAATATCGTAACTTATATTGACAGGCAGGTGCGGGAAGATTGGCCCCTTTCCAGCAAACGGGAAATTGCCGATAAAATTCTCACCCGTGCGCTCAAAAAGCTAAAACGATGACGGATTATTGCGATGTCATTGTGGACATTCTCACCTCCAAGACGGACAAAACCTTTACTTACCTTGCACCTGAAAACATGCGCCTTCAAAAGGGCGATCGGGTGCTTGTTCCCTTTGGGCCCAGGAAAATTGAAGGCATCGTTTTAAGGCTCAAAGACACCTGTGACCTTGAGCCTTCCGTTATGAAGTTTGTTCTCAAAAAGTTGGATCCACAGCCCGCTATTTTGGAGCCGCTGATGGATTTAGCCATGGAAATGGCCCAAAGCGAACAGTGTCCCTTGGCGGCCACTCTTAGGCTGATGATTCCGGCGCAAATGCGCATGGACAGGGTCAAACCCAAAACCGAAACGGTGGCAAGGTGGCTGGGCGGCGATCTTGAAAGCGCCAAAGAGCAGCAGGGTCGCTCGCAAAAGCGCAAGCTCCTGCTTGATTTACTATCGGATGGGCAGGTACAGGCCGTATCTCAATTAAAGCTGCTGGTTAGGGACCCCTTGCCCGCCCTTAAACACTTAAGTGAGCAGGGGCTTATAGACTTAAGCGAAAGGGAAATTTTCCGAAGCCCCTTTCAAAGGGCGGCCGAGCTTTTGCCTGACCCCGTTCTCACTTCCGATCAGGAGATAGCGCTGTCGGAGATTTTGCCCTCCGTTGAAAAAGGAAAGGGCTCTTTTCTCCTGTACGGCGTAACAGGTTCGGGCAAGACCGAGGTGTACATTCGCGCCGTCAGGCGCTGTTTGCGCCTTGGCAAAACGGCCATTGTGCTGGTGCCCGAAATTGTCTTAACGCCCCAGATTGTTTCCTGGTTCCGCTCCCGCTTTGGCGATGTGGCGGCGGTGTTACACAGCCGTCTATCTTCAGGCGAAAAGTACGACGAGTGGCGGCGCATCCGCAGGGGTGACGCGCGGGTAGTGATTGGCGCCAGATCCGCAGTGTTCGCGCCGGTGTCCGATTTGGGTATTATTATCATAGATGAGGAGCACGAACAGAGTTACCTGTCTGAACACACGCCCAGCTATGATGCGCGAAAGGTAGCGCAGTTTCGCTGCCAGAGGGAGGGAGCGACCTTGCTGCTCGCGAGCGCCACCCCATCGCTTGTCAGCTACGCCAAGGCTCGCAGGGGCAGTTACATGCTTTTGGAAATGCCCCGTCGGGTGAACAATTTACCCCTGCCTCATGTGGAGCTTGTGGATATGCGAGAGGAACTGCGCCTTGGCAACCGTGGCATTTTTTCGGCGCAGCTGCAATTCAAGCTCAAAGAATGTGTGCAAAGGGGCGAACAAGCCATTCTTTTTGTCAACCGCAGGGGCTATGCGCCAAGCGTTCAATGCCTAAACTGCGGTAAAAACATCCAGTGCCCTTCGTGCGAAGTGGCCATGACCTTTCACCGGGAAGATCAACAATTGCACTGCCACTACTGCGGCAAGATAGAGCCGCTGCCTAAAACTTGCCCGGAGTGCGCGTCCCCCTACATTAAGCCCATGGGGGTTGGCACCCAAAGGGTAGAGGAGGAAGTGAAAAAGCTGTTGCCGGACGTTGAAGTCGTGCGGGTGGATGCCGACACCACCCAAGGCAAGCACGGCCACAAAAGGCAGCTGGACAGGTTCAGGCAGGGTAAGGCCCGTGTTATGGTGGGCACGCAAATGATTGCCAAGGGGCTGGATTTTCCCTCGGTAACCTTGGTGGGCGCAGTGCTGGCAGATTTAACCCTCAACCTTCCCGACTTCAGGAGCGCCGAGCGCACCTTTCAGCTTTTAACGCAGGCTGCCGGGCGGGCGGGCCGCTCACAGCGGCAAGGGCAGGTGATTGTGCAGACCTACAAGCCTGAACACTATGCCATTAAGGCGGCCGCCACCCAAGACTACCTTGATTTTTTCAAAGTGGAGTTTGAAAAGCGAAAGCGGGGTCTGTATCCGCCTTTTACTAAGTTGGTGCGCTTTTTGGTTCGGGACGACAGCCTTGACAAGGCAAGGCAAAAGAGCGGCAAGCTTTTAATAGAAATACGGAAGGCCCTTCAAAACAACCCCGGATGGAAAAAAGAAGTCATTTTCGTTAGGGAAGATGAGGCGCCCATCCGCAGGCTCATGGGGCGTTACCGTGCGCAGGTATTTATGAAGGTTTTGGAGCAGAAGGAGCCGTCCCCATTTATGGCCTACCTAACAGACCTTCAGGAACGCTCGGAAGGCGACGTCACCTTACAGGTGAACCCGCCCTCCCTGGCATAAATAAGGAGAAACATGATACGCAAAGTACTGACCATTGGCGACAAAGCCCTCAGGGGCAAATGCCACGCAATCACCAAGTTTGATAAGATTCGTCTGCCCCTTATCCTCAGGGATATGGCCGACACCATGTACGACAAGGAGGGCATCGGCCTTGCCGCCCCGCAAATCGGCATCAAACGCCGTATTATTGTGGTAGACGTTGAACAGAAAGGTGCGGAACCTATTGAGTTTATTAACCCCGAAATTATTTTTGAAGAAGGCGAATGCGACATGGTGGAGGCCTGTCTTAGCGTGCCGGGGCGTTCAGGCCATGTGACACGCGCCGAAAAAATCAAGGTTCGGGCGCAAGACCGCACTGGTGAGTTTTTTGAGGTGGAGGCTGAGGGTTTATACGCCCGTTGCATCCAGCACGAAATAGACCATTTGGATGGCATTTTGTATGTGGATAAGATGACCGAAGAAGTCTTTGCCGACGAAGAGGACGAGCCATGAGCCTGCGCATCGTTTTCATGGGTACGCCCGACTACGCCGTGCCTTCGCTCAAAAGCCTTGTGGACGCAGGGCATCAGGTGGCGGGCGTTTTTTGCCAGCCCGACAAGGCAAGCGGCAGGGGCAAAAAGGTGAGGTTCGGTCCGGTTAAACAATGGGCGAAAGAACACAACTTGCCGGTTTTTCAGCCTGCCAAAATGCGGGGCGAGGGTGTTGAAATCTTGCAAGAATTACAGCCCGACCTTTGTGTAACGGCCGCCTTTGGGCAAATTTTGCCTCGAGCGGCGCTAGACGTTCCCCCGATGGGTACCGTCAACGTGCACGCTTCTCTTTTGCCTAAGTACCGCGGCTCTTCGCCCATTAATTGGTGCTTAATCAACGGTGAAACAATCACGGGCGTTACCACCATGCTTACCGACAGGGGAGTTGATACGGGCGACATTCTCTTAAAAAAAGAGGTGGAGATTTTGCCTGAGGATGGCGTCCCCTCCCTAACACAGCGGCTTTCTATTGAGGGAGCTAAACTGCTGATAGCAACCATCGAAGGCATGCAAAGCGGCGCTGTTATCCCAACCCCGCAGGATGAAAGTCAGGCTACCTACTATCCTATGCTTACCAAAGACATGGGCAGGATGGACTGGTCCTTGAGCGCACAGGAGATTGTCAATCGCATCAGGGGATTAAGCCCTTGGCCGGGGGTTAGCTTTGCAAGCGATATTGGAACCATCAAAATCATCAGCGCAAAGGTATTGGGCCAAGAAACGTCCGCCGCTCCCGGTACCGTTCTTGCCAGTGGCCCCAAGGAGGGCTTACAGGTGGCCGCCGGCAACGGCGTCCTTGACATTACGCACTTGCAGCTAAGCGGCTCCAAGGCCATGGCGACAAGCGACTTTTTGCGTGGACGCAGCATTACCAAAGTACAGTAAGGAAAATATTCATGGACCAGATAAAAAAACCAAGCAATAAGGGACAAGGCGCCGGAAAAAAAGGCGGTCGCCGCCCTCAGGGCAAGCCCTTTTCAAAGCCTAAGACCCGCTCATTCGGGCCGGGCAAGCCGGGCGTCCGCTCTTTTGGCGATAAGCGTTCCGGCCGAGTGGGCGATAAGCCTGGTCGCAGCGAGCGCTCCAAGAAAGAGGGGACGAAGGAAAGCCGCCGCCCCGATACAAGCCGTGACGCAAGAAGCAATCGGGACAAAAATCGCCGCTTTGATGACGGCCGAGATAATAGGGGCAATGCCCGCCGTTTTAGTAACAGTCAAAGCAAAAGCCGCCGCTTTGATGCGAGCAAAAAATCGGCCGGGAACAATGTCCAGCGGCCGCCTGCCGACCCCTTGCAGGGCGGCGCCCGTGCCGCTGCCTGGGAAGCGCTTGACCGCATATTGATTGACGATGGCTTTACCAGCCTGTCACTCAGCGACGTAATGCGCTCAGTGCGCCTATCCCCACGGGATAAGAGACTGTGCACCAACATCGTTTATACAACGGTGGAAAAACTTAACTACATCGACTATGCTCTCAATCATTTTCTAAAAGACGCCGACAATTTGGATGAGCATATCCGCACTCTCTTGCGCCTGTCCGCCTGCCAACTTCTGTTTATGGACAGGGTGCCCGAAAGCGCCGTGGTCAACGAGGCGGTTAAATTAGCAAGGGCCAGGGGCTATGAGGGGCTAACCGGCCTTGTCAATGCCGTGCTTCGCAGTTTCCTTCGGGAATCGGCCATTATTGCCTGGCCCGAGCGGGACGACGGCCTCGTTCACTATCTTTCGATTATTTACTCCATGCCTGAAAAGTTGGTGGAAAAGTTTATCGACATTTACGGCGAGGAACAGGCCGAGGAAATTATCAAAGGCAATCGCAGCCACCGCTACGTCACCGTGCGACCCAATAAAATGCGCCACGACAATGCGGCCTTTGAGCAGATGCTTTCCAAAAAAGAAGGCTGGCGTGTTGAAAAGGCGCAGCTTGACGGCTGTTGGTATGTATCGGGCGCAGGCGATATTGCCCAGGACCCCGACTTTCAAAAGGGGCGCTTCTCTGTTCAGGGCGAAAGCAGCGTACTGGCGGCCCGTGCGGTGGATGCCCAAACGGGCATGATGGTGCTGGACTGCTGCGCGGCGCCCGGGGGCAAGACAGCCTACCTTGCCGAAACCATGGAAAACACCGGCCGTGTGCAGGCCTGGGATATTCACCCGCATCGGGTGGAGCTGATTGGCAAAAATGCCGAGCGCCTGCGCCTGTACAACGTACGCCCCATGGTCAGGGATGCGACCCAGCTGCGTGACCACATGGTGGATACCATGGACGCCGTGATCTTGGACGCGCCTTGCTCAGGCACGGGCGTTTTGGGCGATAAGCCCGATGCCAAGTACCGCTATAGCGATGAAAAGGTGGAGGAGCTCATTCGCCTTCAAGCAAGTCTGCTGGATACCTGCTGCGCTTACATCAAGCCTGGCGGAACGCTGGTGTATGCGACCTGCTCCGTTTTGCCCGAAGAAAATGGGCAACAGGTAGAGGCCTTTCTTCAAAGGCACCCGGAATTTAAGATGGATAAACTGCCTGACAGTATTCCTGAACGTTTGCGGCTAAAGTCCGGCGATTACGGCCTGCAAATCCTACCCGGTATCGATAGGATGGAGGGCTTCTTCATCGCCCGTATGGTGAAAGATGCCTAAACAAACCCTGCTTGGCCTAAGTGAACAAGAGCTTCGGACAACCTTGCAGGGGCTTGGCGCCCCCGCATTTCGGGGAATGCAGGTCAAGGAATGGCTATTAAAAGGCGTTTCCTTTGATAAGATGAACAACCTGCCCCTTTCCTTGCGGGAAAAGCTTAAGGAAAGCTTTATCGACCAGCCTGTGCGGATTGTGCACACCGCTAGGTCCCAAAAAGACGATACGCAGAAAATGCTATTTAGTTTACTTGATGGCACTTGCGTTGAGGGCGTTTTAATGCGCTACCGCTACGGCGACACCCTGTGCATTTCAACGCAGGTGGGATGCCGAATGGGCTGTATCTTTTGCGCGAGCGCCTTGGATGGCTGTATCCGCAACCTTACCGCTGAAGAAATGTTAGGGCAAACGGTCATGGCGGGTACCCTTTTGCCCGAACATGGGCGGGTTAGCCGCATTGTGCTGATGGGTTCGGGCGAGCCGCTTGATAACTACGACCAAGTCGTGCGCTTTTTGCGCTTGGTTTCAAGCAAGGAAAGCTTGAACATCGGCCTTCGCAATGTTTCGCTATCCACCTGCGGGCTGTGCGAGCAAATGGATCGCTTGGCAAATGAAGGGCTGCCCGTTACCCTGTCGGTGTCGCTGCATGCCCCAAACGACCGGATTCGCCGACAAATTATGCCTGTTGCCAAGACCTATCCTATCGAAAAGCTGATGGTGTCTTGCCGCAACTGGGTTAAAAAAACGGGGCGGCGCATCGTGTTTGAGTATGCATTGATAAACGGTCTTAACGCCGGCGAAGCCTGCGCCAAAGAATTAGCTTCACGGCTTAGAGGCTTGCAGTGCCATGTGAATTTAATCCCCTTAAACGATGTTAAGGAGCGGGACTTACAGGGCGTGAGCGCAAAGCAGGCCAAGGAATTTTGCGCTTGGCTTGAAAATTTACACATCAGCGCTTCCATCAGGCGCACAATGGGCGAAGACATTGACGGGGCCTGCGGTCAATTGCGAGCTTGTCGCCTACAGCAGGAATCTTTTGAGGAGAGAGAGGGATGAACGTTGCTATCCGCAGCCATGTAGGGCTGGTCATGCAAACCAATCAGGACGCCTATTTGCACAAAGAAGGCCTATTTCCCGTTTACGCGGTGGCCGACGGCATGGGTGGGCACAGGGGCGGGGCGGTTGCCAGCGCAACGGCCATTAAAGCGCTTACCAAATTTCTCGATGGTTCCCCCTGTCGGGAGGTTTTAGCGTTTGCTTTTTCCAAGGCCAACCAAATTATTTACGAAAAACAACTGTCAGATGATAGCCTCAGAGGCATGGGCACCACCCTCACCTGTCTTTGGGAAGGGCAAAAAGATTTTTTCTTAGCCCATGTAGGCGATAGCCGCTGCTACCTCATGCGCAAAGGTCGATTGTTTTTGCAATCCACCGACCATAGCGTGGTGGGCGACCTGTTGCGCAAGGGGCTAATAAGCGAAGAGTCGGCTGCTGTTTATCCTTATCGCAACGTCATTACCAGAGCCGTGGGCACACAGCGGCGTGTCAAGGTGGATTATTTATGCTGGGACAAAAAACCCGGCGATCGCATCCTTCTTTGCAGCGATGGCTTAACCGAGTATGTGAAAGATGAAGCGCTTAATGACATTCTTTTGATGGATAATTTAGAAGAGGGGGCGGACAGGCTCCTTCAATACGCCCTGCAACTTGGCGGGCATGACAATATCACCCTGATTTTTGGGGAGGTACAGCAATGATCGGCAAGCTGCTGGACGGGCGCTATAAGGTGCTGGAAAAGATCGGCGAAGGCGGTATGGCGGTGGTGTATAAGGCGCAGGATACCCGTACCGACCATATTGTGGCCGTCAAGTTTTTGCGAGAAAAATTTCACGACAACCAGCAAATAAGGGAATCTTTCAAACGGGAGGCCTTGGCGGCCAAAAAGATGAGCCATCATAATATCGTCAACCTCATAGACGTGGGAGAAGAGAGCGATGATCCCTATATCGTTATTGAGTATGTCCACGGAGCAACGCTCAAAGACCTGATTTTTGACAAGGGAAAACTGGATGTACACACAGCCGTTGAAGTGATGCTGCGTATTCTTGCCGCCCTTGACCATGCGCATAAAAACCATATCATCCACAGGGACATCAAGTCGCAAAACGTACTGGTTGGCGAAGGGCATATCAAGGTGGCGGACTTTGGCATCGCCCGTATGACCAATACCAGGGAAGAAAATGACAAAGAAAAATTGGTGCTGGGTTCGGTGCATTATTTTTCGCCGGAGCGGGCACGGGGCGAAGGCGGCAGCGAGCAGAGCGATATATATTCGGCGGGTGTTGTGTTTTATGAAATGCTTACCGGCGTTTTGCCTTTTGACGGGGAACAGGTAGATGAAATCGCCCGCAAGCACTTGGACGAGATGCCAAAGTCCGTTCGTCTGTTCAGTCCCGATGTCCCCCCTGCCATCGACCGGGTGGTCATGCGCGCGCTGAACAAAAACCCGGAAGACCGCTATCACAGCGCGGAAGAAATGGCAAACGCATTGATTGAGGCAAGGATTCAATCGCAAAAGCGCAAAGAGGACAAGATAGAAAAGAAGTCACGTCGCAATATTTCAAGGCATGTGCGCCACCATATTATAGTGGGCGTGACGGCAGCGTTCACTATCTTAGTGCTGTTTTTTGGCGGGCGGGCTATTATCCGCCGTGTTGTCAACCACACAACCGTCCCATACCTCCTTGGCGAAACGGAAGAAAATGCCCGCCGCCTTGCAGAAAAGAGTTATCTGAAGGTGAAATTCATTTACCAGTCGTCTAACCAGAAGGCGGGCACGGTGGCGCTTCAATCTTACGACCACGGGTATAGCCTCAAGAAGGGCGAAACCATTTTGGTCACCATTTCTACAGGCCCGAAAGAAAAGGTGGTGCCCTATTTGATTGGCCTGTCCCAAGTAGAGGCGGAAGCCTTGTTACGGACCTATGGCCTGCACATGCTGGTTGAAGAAACCAAGATGGATATCACCCCCATCGGTACGGTACTGTCGCAAAACCCGCCGGCCGAATGGAACCTGTCCCAGGGCGAAATTGTGCAGGTGACCCTGTCAGGCGGGCAGATGACCATGCCCGATGTGCAAGGAGAAAACCGGCAGGATGCCATACGTCTTTTGCAATTATGCGGCCTGCCTATCGAAAAAATACGGGTGGACGAAGTGGAAACCAAAGACCAAACACTTTTTGAAAAAGTAGAAGTTCAAAGCCCTGAAGCGGGTTCCGTGTTTATGCCGGGCGGTGAAGACACAGAGGTTGTTTTGGCGGTATACGTAGAAACCAAGACGGAGTTTTCCCCATGACGGGAACAGTGGTTGAAGGTCGGGGCGGTTTTTATACTGTCCGCAGCGATGGGCGGCTGTATACCCTCAGGGCGCAAAAAAAGCTGCGCCGCCAAGGGCGGCCCTTAACGGGCGACCGGGTAATTTTTACCCCCGGCAAAGGGGAAAAGCACGGTTGGCTGGAAGAAATTTTGCCCAGAACCTCCTTCCTAAGGCGACCACCCGTTGCCAATGTGAAAAAGATCGCGCTGGTGGTGGCGGCGCTGCCTGAACCTGATTGGATGCTGGTAGAAAAGCTGCTGATTATCAGTCACCGTGAGGGAATCGAGCCGTTATTGATTGTAAACAAGCAAGACATGGCTTCTGATACCTTAAAAAGGGCGGAGAAACTGTATAGGGCAACGCCGCTGAAGGTGCTGGGCGTTAGCGCCCTGACGGGGGAAGGCTTTGAAAAATTAGAAGAGGCGCTCTCAGGTGGGCTGTGCTGCCTTGCGGGACAGTCAGGGGTGGGCAAAAGCTCTATTCTTTCAAGGCTTACCGGCGAAGACCTTGAAACGGGTCCCCTGTCTAAAAAGACCGACAGGGGTAAGCAAACCACCCGCCACACAACCCTTTTATACTATCGAGACCTTGAATTAGTAGACACCGCCGGTTTTTCCCTGTTGGATTTGCCTGTCATTCCGCCAGAAGAACTAAGCGGGCATTATCCTGACTTTACGCCATATTTGGGTATGTGCAAGTTTAACCCTTGCTACCACGACACTGAGCCCGACTGCCGGGTCATTGAGGCGGCGGAGTTCGGTGAAATTTCCAAAGAACGCTTGCAAAACTATCAGATCCTTTTAAATGAATTGAAAGAAAAATGGAGGAAACGTTATGACTAATCGTTTGCAAATTGCCCCCTCGGTATTGGCTGCCGACCCCCTGCACATCGGCCGGGAAGTAAAAATGATGCTGGAATTTGGCGCCGACCTTTTGCACGTCGACATCATGGACGGGCATTTTGTCCCCAACGTTACATACGGGCGGGGGATGGTGAAGGCGCTGAAAAAGGGTTTTCCCAACATTGTTCATGATGTGCACCTGATGATGAGCTACCCGGAAGATCACATCGATGATTTTATCGAAGCGGGCGCCGACGAACTCACCATCCATGTGGAGGTGGCAGGAGATGTTGAAGGCATGCTTCGTTATATCAGAGAAAGGGGTTTGAAGGCCGGCCTATCGTTACGCCCTAAAACAAGCGCCGAAGAGTTGCTTCCCTATCTTCCGCTTTGCGATTTGATTATGATCATGAGCGTTGAGCCGGGTCTTGGCGGGCAAAAAATTATTCCTGAAACGCTGGACAAGTTAGTCTACCTGCGCGAACATGGCTACAAAGGCCTTCTTTCGGTGGATGGCGGCATTAACCAGGAAACCATGGGACTGGTTATACGAAAAGGAGGTGAACGCCTGATAATGGGAACGGGCCTTTTCGGTTCGCCAAATCCCGCCTTGGTTATTGAAGAAGCAAGGAAGATTAGTTGAAAAAATCCTACCTGAAAGCACGAAAAAAGCGCCGAAAAGGCACTATACCGCCCGCTAAAAAAGCGCTCGGGCAAAACTTTTTAACCGATGAGCATTTGCTGGATGAGTTGGCCGAACTGACGCAAGCGTCAAGCGACGATTGCGTGCTTGAAATCGGCGCGGGGCCTGGCGGCCTTAGCCTGCCGATAGCAAAGCGGGCAGGAAAACTTATTTGCGTTGAGCTGGATGGCGATTTGCTCCCCTATCTTAAAATCAAGTTAGAGGGGCATGAAAACGTCAGCATCATTCAAGGGGATGCTTTGACGCTTGATTTGGATGAAATCTTGTCCCCTTATCAAAACATACGCATTGTAGGCAACCTGCCTTACCACCTGACAACACCGCTGATGGAAAGATTTTTTTCCATGCAAACACCTCTAAAGTCGGTCAGCGTTATGGTGCAAAAGGAGGCGGGAGAGCGCATTTGCGCAGATAGAGGCACCAGCCTCTTTGGTCCGCTCGGGGCGCTTGTCCGCCTGCACGGGGAGCCGGAGGTGGCCAAGGAAGTACCGGCCCGGCTTTTTTCGCCGCCCCCCAAGGTGGATAGTGTGTTTTTACACATTCCCTTTTACGAAAATCTGATGGCTTACGAAGATAGGCAAAAATTGATAAAATTCATCCGGCAATGTTTTTTGCAAAAAAGAAAGACCTTGTATAACAACTTACAATCTTACAAAAGCCTGCCCAGGGAAACTTGGATGGATATTTTCCAAAATCTTGATTTGCCGCCCACTGTCAGGGCGGAAGAGGTGGATGTTGATACTTTTAGGCGGTTGTACACATTAATAGAAGAAAAGCAATGAGCCACTAAAAAACCTCGTTTTGCAAATGAGCAAAAACGAGGTTCTTTGTTTGTTTAAGAACTTTTTTAAAGCTGTTTTGTCTTTACGTCCCTGTTTACGCAAACCGCACAGCAAATTAAAAATCGATTAGTTTGTGCAATGGCGGACAGACTATTTATTTTGTCGCAGGATAACGAGTTTGAATAACATTTTCGGGCAAATACATGTCGCTCATCTGACCATCCATGGTTTGTGCGTAGTAATACATAGCTGTCCAGCTTTTTAGTTCGGTTTCAGTACCTTTTAGCACTCCTACGCCTTTGGCATAAGGGGCCCAGAAAGCGTAATATTCTTCAGAGGTATTGTCGGCGGGTACGGCGGCATAGGTGCCGGTAGCCTCATCATAGGGCGCAAAAGGCACTTCAACCAGCTTGGGCATATAGGAAACCAAGTTTTGTGAGGATTCAAAGGTAAAGGAGCATAGATAGGCTTTGTCTGGATTTAGAGGTTCCCACACCTGTTTTTCTTTGCTAAAGATTTCAATGGAGTCGGTGTCACAGCCGAGTTTCCCATCCGTTATCGTGTAACCATAACGCATACCGGCAGTGTGAAGCGTCCCTGCGCCGCCGTACAAAATAGCGCCATCGGCTGCCACGCGGGAACACATAGCATCAAAAATGCAAATACCCTTCAGCTGCAGACCGGAAAGCGGGGCGACAATTAGACTGGAGCCGGCGCTACGGTCGATAGCGGATTCGCCGGTGGACTGGATGTTGAAAGCGTCGGATACGGTAAATTCGCCTTCGAAGACGGAAGAACGCACATAACCGCCAAAGAAAAAGGATACGTCAGAGTCGCCTGCGTAATTAAAGGAATCGCCGATAAAGGCGGTTAGGGGCGACTGCACGTAAGTATAACCATAGGCTTTCCCGTCCACTTTTTGAACATAGGGCATGGCTTGGGGAACATTCAGCAATACAGTGTTGCCATTTATACCTTGAAGGCCGAGTTTGGAAAAGTAGCCGTTATCAGCGGTGAGTTCGGCATCAAACTGTTTGACCAGCGCATCAAGCTTGGCATAGGCTTTTGCTTCGGGCGTATCGGCATCGGCGTTATGTACATAGGTGTCAGTCAGGTTGATAACACGCGTTTCGTCCTTTACCCATTCCCAACCGCTATTGCCCTTTTTGAGGCTTAGTACGCCCAAACGCTGGGCATAACAACCGGCGGAAGTGATAATGACGCCGTTGACGGTGATAGGTTCTGTGTACAGTGTATGGCTATGAGCGCTTTGGATGACATCCAAGTAGCCTTCGCTTCCCTCAGCAATCGCCTTGTCTTCACTGTTGCCGCAGTGGCTGATGCAGATAACAATATCACAGCCCTTTTCTTCTTTAAGGAATTTAGCGTAGGTATTAGCTACAGGCACACACTCTAAACGAGTCAGGTCGGAATTTTTGCAATAGCCGTAGGCGCTGGCGCCTATTAAGCCGAACAGACCAACTTTGATATCGTTCACTTCGGTCACAACATAGTTGACGGCGCCTGTTTCAGCAAATTCACCGGAGGCAAAAGCGTTGGCGCCAAGGTCGTCAGGCACGATGGAAGCATCAGTGTATTCTATAACGTTGCCGTTTTCATCGTACTTGATAAAGATATTGGATATGATTGGTTGAGGCAACGGATTATTTACACCATATTTTTCGGCGTTGGAGCGTGCGTTCACATAGGAGTTTTCGATGGCTTGGTCACCCACGTCAAATTCATGGTTGCCAAGGGTGACGTAATCAACACCCAGCGCCGCCATGCCTAAGAGCTCCCAGCCTTGCTGGTAGCCATCTTGATAGGGAGTACCTTGGGAATAGTCGCCGCCATCAAGTGTGAGCACCTTGCCCTCAGCCTTGTTGCGCTCCTGCGTTAAAGCTGCAGCCAAGCGGGCCGCTCCACCGATGACAACAGTCTTTCCGTTGTCGTCCATGATTTTTGAAGGACCAAGGTTGGAGTGAAGATCATTGGTAAGCATCAAAACGAGGTCACCGGTATAGGCGCTCACATCTGTTGCCATAGCGGGTAGACAGAGTACGAGTATGGAAAGCATCAGTAAAACAGACAGGATTCGTTGTTTCATGGATTTAGACCTCCTTTTCTTATTGAAACCACAGACTTTCTCTTGCTTTTTAGCAGAAAATATTAAAGCAAGCGGACAAACATGTGGTTTCCGCCATTGGGCTTGACGACTTAATTATAGAAGTTTTTTGTTTGACGTTTATTAAAAAATCATCCCTGTTTTGAAAAATATGTGTTTGTAGTGGCACTCGCTGTGTCGGGGGCTTTTTTGTTACAAAACCTTTACCAAATACTTTCTTTATGGTATACTTGGGAAGTAATATTACATTGCCTTTAAGCCAGCGTTTCCTCGTGCGTCTTTTCCTCTTTGGCTTTGTCTTGATCGGCATAGGAGCCGCTATGCTTCTTTCACAAGGCTTTGCCAAACCAAAAAATTCGCTGCGATAAAATCGCTGTTCTAAAGGCAATGTAATATTAAGAACGGCATAGGAGGCAAGCGATGAATTTGATCGATATTATCGAAACCAAAAAGCTGGGCAAACAGCTCAGTCCCGAGCAGATTGCCTTTTTTGCCAATCAAGCCGCCTCTTCTAAATCTTTGGATTATCAGCTGGCGGCGCTTTTGATGGCCATCAGGCTAAACGGCATGAGTATCGAGGAAACGACCGCCCTTACCATAGCTATGGCCAAGACCGGCGATATTTTGTCCCCCGATGTGGACGGCGTCGCGGTTGATAAGCACTCAACCGGCGGCGTTGGCGACACGACCACCCTCATTTTGGTTCCCTTGGTCGCGGCTTGCGGCGGCAGGGTAGTAAAAATGAGCGGGCGCGGCCTTGGCCACACGGGCGGTACTATCGATAAAATGGAAAGCATCCCGGGTATGCGGGTGGAACTTTCTGAAGAAGAGATGATGGACAATGTCCGCCGGATTGGCTGCTGCGTTGTTGGCCAAACGGGCGACTTGGTGCCTGCCGATAAGCGCTTGTATGCCCTGCGGGATGTAACAAGCACCGTGGATTCAATTCCGCTGATTGCGTCCAGCATTATGTCCAAGAAAATTGCCGGCGGGGCCGAGGCTATTGTGCTTGACGTAAAGCTTGGCGCCGGCGCCATGATGAAAACTTTGGATGACTGCGTGGAGCTTGCCCAAACCATGGTGGGTATCGGTGCCGGTATCGGCCGGGAAGTTGTCGCCTTTATTACCGGCATGGAAGAGCCTCTTGGCAGCCATGTGGGCAATGCCCTTGAAGTCAAGGACGCCATCGACGTTTTGGCAGGGCGCACCGAAGGCCCGCTGCTTGAAGTAAGCCTTCGCCTGGGCGAACAAATGCTCATTCTTTCAGGCCTTGCCAAAGACGAGGAAGACGCACATCATCAATTGGTGAGCGCCCTGAATGAGGGCAGGGGATTAAAAAAATTTAAAGAAATGATTGCCGCACAGGGCGGTAACCCCGCTGTCTGCGATAATATAAGCCTGCTGCCGCAGGCTAAATACACCAAAGAGGTACTCTGTCCTGTGGATGGGTATATTCTTAGCGTAGACGCTCAAGCAATCGGCGAAGCCGCAAGACAACTTGGCGCGGGGCGTACGCGAAAGGACGATATTCTCGACCTTTCGGTAGGCCTTGTAATGCACAGGCGCATTGGTGATAGGGTACGAAAGGGCGACCCCCTTGCCACCATCTACCACAACGATGAACAAAAAGCGGCGTCGGCGCAGTCTTCCCTCCTTGACGCGGTCAAGATAGGTAAGGAGCAGCCGCCAAAAGCCAAGCTGATTTATGGGCGTATTACCAAAAACAATACGGAGATATACCCATGAAAAAATCCACCATTGGAATCATCGCTCTCATTTTGCTGGCTCTTTTATTCATTTTTCTGGCAACTAAACTGACCGACTCCAAGAAACCCCAAGCGACCGAAGTCCCGCAGGCAACGGAAACACTTCAACCGACCGATACTCCGCAGCCTGAGGAGGCGGAGGAAGCCACCGACACCCCGGAGGTTGATGGAACAGCCAACCTTTTCCAACAGATTAAAACCACCGACCTTGATAACCAGCCCTTTGATTTTTCGAATCAGGGCGACAGGGTGCTCATGCTCAATGTCTGGGCGGACTGGTGCGGTCCCTGCCGGATGGAAATGCCCGCCTTTGAAAAGCTGCAACAAGAATTTGCGGACGACCTTTTACTGGTTGGCGTACTCTTTGAAGGCATCAAGGGCGATGAAAACGGCAACATCGTGCGCAACGAAGAGATCATTGATGCCGCCAAAAAGGTGGTTGCCGATTTAAAAGTCACTTATGCCTCCATTGTGCCCGAAAAAATCTTAGCTTCCGCCATGTTTTCGCAGGAATCAGGCCTTGCGGTGCGGGCCTTTCCTACCACCTGGTTTGTTAACAGCCAAGGCCAAATCCTCCATGTACAGCAGGGCGCCTTGGAGGAAGCCGGCTGGCGTAAATTGATTGAGGTTATGATTGATGCCAACAAAAACCCCGAAAAGTACCGGTAAGCCAAAAGACCCGAAAGCTCTGCGCCGGGCGCTTATCGCCCTTTCCCTTGGACTGATAGTTTACGGCATCTATTCAGGGGAAGTGAACATTGTTTTGCGCAAGGCAATTTACATGTGTTTGGAGTGTATCGGCATTGGCTAAGAAGAAAAAGAAGGTGCCTACACGGCGCCTCATCCAGCTTTTCTGGGCCGCCGCGTCCAATAGTTATGTAACGGGCTTTGCTGCCGGCAAGCTTTACCAAGGCAACCTTAAAATGGTGTGCGCGCCGGGGCTTAACTGCTATTCCTGCCCGGGAGCGCTGCTCTCTTGCCCCATTGGTTCCCTGCAGGCGGTGCTTGGCTCTAAATCCTTTGTATTGTCCACCTATGTCTTTGGTCTTTTGATGCTTTTTGGCGCCGTCCTTGGGCGCATGGTCTGCGGCTTTCTTTGCCCCTTTGGCCTGATTCAGGAATTGGTGTACAAGATTCCCTTTTTGAAGAAGGTGAAGTCCTTCAAAAACGATGGCTGGGCAAGGCGGTTAAAGTATGTTGTCCTCATCCTATTGGTGATAACGCTGCCTATCATGTTTTCCGGCGGGCAGGATGCCGACCCATACTTTTGTAAGTATGTCTGCCCTGCGGGCAGCCTGGAAGCGGGCATCCCCCATGTGCTGTGTGATAGACTTCAGGCGGGCAAGCAGGTAGTAGCGCCCCTTGATAGTAGCGGTAGCTTGTCGCTTCAAAGCGCCCTGCTTACGCCCGAGACCTTGTCGATGGGCAGGCTCAAAGTCGGCCTCCTTTATTGGTGGAAGATAGGTATTTTAGCGCTTACCCTTCTTATATCGCTGATGACGTACCGACCCTTTTGTAAGTACCTGTGCCCCTTGGGCGCCTTTTACGGGCTATTTAATCCTTTGAGCCTCTACCGGCTCAAGTACCATGAAAACGCTTGTATCCATTGTTCCGGATGTGAAAATGCCTGCGGTATGGGGCTTGACCCTGTACGGCAAACCAACCATGCTGAATGTGTGCGCTGCGGCGACTGCGTTGCGGCTTGCCCAACGGGTGCAATTACCATGGGCTTTACCCACAAAAAGCCGGCAGAACGACCCGCTGCACGGGGCAAGACCCCTTTGAAAGGAGAACAATCATGAAAAAACGACTGACCCTTTTGTTGGCGCTCATCATGCTTTTAGGGGTAGTAAGCGCTCAAGAAAATCCTGAAGAGCTCGCCCCGCCGCTTACCGAAGGGGAGCTGAATGCCTTTACACAAATGCTTGTTCACCACGCGCTATCGCAAGGCGCCCAGGTGCAGGTAACCGAGGAAGGCAATGTGGTGGAAGGAGTAGGCTATAAGCTTATACTTTCTGACAAAGATTTATCGGAAGATACCTTGCTTTTGCAAGCCACCGTTGACGATGAGGCCGTCGCTGCAGGCCAGCTGATCGCCCCCCGCACCCTGATACCCACGCAATCGGCCGGGGCGGCGCTGGCGTCTTTCCCCAACGACAACCCCGAGCTTGCGGGCAACATGCATTCGGCTGTTTTGTATATCAGGGGCCAGCTGCCGCAAAATGTATATACCGGCAAGGTGGTGAGGGATGGGCAAACCCTTACCTTGATCGAATACTGCGCCTATGTGCAGTCGGGCGATCAGGTGGATAGAAGCGGCCTTCAGTTTGTCATATCTGAGGGACTGATTGACGCCATTGTCTATTTTGGCGGCGATACCCTCTCCCTTGCGCAAGCCGAGCAGGAGTTGTCCGACCTTGCCAAGCTGCAGGAAACCAAGGACTATGTTTCCCACCGGTTAGCCGAAGCTGCGCCTCTTACCCGTGAAGACCTGAGCTTTGCCGGGCTTGACTTTTTGGACGCAAGCTATGAGCAGGCTGTCGCCCTGTTTAACGACCCCGTTGCCACTCAGGTCAATGAAGACGGTGGCGAAAAATATTTCATCGCCCAGTGGGAGGGGTTGGAGCTTACTTTCCTTGACACCAGCGAAAGTCGTACGCTGATTCATTTGGGGCTATCGGGTTTGGGAGAGGGACCAAGGGGTGTGCGCATGGGTTCACCCCTCTCATCGTTGCTTGAAACCCTGTCCGATACAGTGCCTGAAATCAACCAAACCAAGGCCGTCCTTTATGGCAACCCCGAAGACACCTCGACGCCCTTTGCCGTCTTTAACCGTTATGTGGGTAACCAGGATGTGATTTGCTATGTGCCCTTGCCCGAGGGCGGAGCGCTGGTCACCTTTACTTTAATCAATGACTTGGTTGTATCTATCGACTGCGATAGGGTACAGCTTGACTAAAACTTAAAAGGAGACAGGCGTGCTAATTGATTTAACATGCCCCATTGAACTGTGGCATTTTAAGCTGCCCGATGAGCAGGACAGTTTTGTGCGCCTGCAACTGTATAATTTACAAGACACAAAGGTGGTCAGTGTGCTGGCCGCCTTTGTGTCTTATAATGAAGAAGGGGAAAAGCTTTCCCGCCAGATTATTCGTGTCAGAGACCTGATGGGAGACAGCCACCATGCTTTTGAAATGGTGTGTGAGCTGGATGATGGCTTACAGGCTGATGCCATTGACATGGTTATCCAAAAGGTATGGTTTGAGGATGGCACCCTTTGGCGGCGCCTTGATAAAAACGCCGTTGAGTACAAGGAAGCCGTTCCGCTTGACGGAGAAGAGCTGGAACAACTGCGCCTGATGGCGGGCGGCGATGCCCTTTCCTACCCCTCCGACCAGGGGACGGTGTGGCTGTGTATTTGCGGAAGGCCAAACGGGGCGGATGATGTCAGTTGTATGCGCTGCCGCAGGGATAAGCACGCCACCTTTACCAACTTTAACCAGGCGGCGGTACAGGGCGTTTTGATTGAAAAAAAGAACGCCCGGGAGGAGGAAGAAAGAAAGCGCCAAGAAAAGGAAGAAAGGCTTGCCGCCCTTAAAAAGCGCAAGCAGGAAAGGCGCCAAAAGCTTCGTAAGCGGCTGCGCATTAGCTTTATGTCTGTCTTAGTGTTGTCTGCCTTGGCCGCGGCAGTCAAGTTTTGGGCGCTGCCCGCCTATCATTACCGCCAATACAGCCTGCAATTGATGCTGGGTGAGTATGAACAGGCCAAGGAGGGTTTCCTCTTGCTTGGCGACTATAAAGACAGCCAAACCATGGTTAAGGAGGCCGACTATTTGGGCGCGCTTGAGCAGGCGAAAGCAGGTACCCTAACGGCGTTCAAGGCCGCCGAAACTACCTTGGAAGCCTTGGGCGACTATAAAGACAGCCCCGGTGAAATCTTACGCATCCGTTATTTACGGGCGCAGTGCATGCGCAAGGGCGGCGACTATGAGGGCGCCAAAGAGGTATTCCAATCTCTTGGCAAGCATTCCGATGCTGCCAATCAGGTGAAGGAAACCGACTACCTTTGGGCCAAGGCGCTCATGGGCCAACTCAAGTACGAAGAAGCACGCGCTAAGTTTATCGCCTTGGGCGACTATGACCAGGCGCAAAGTCTTCAGGAGCAGTGCGCTTTAGAAGCCGCCGAAAACGCGGTAACCCAAAAGGATTATCTTGGCGCCATCGGCTGGCTTAGTCAAATTCCCGATTCCATTCAAGGCCAAAGCAGATTGACGGAAATCAGGTACCTGTACGCAGAGCAATTGTTTATTGAAGGCAAGTACTCGGAGGCTGCTGAGCAATTTTTGGCCGTGGGCGATTATCAGGACGCTTGGGACAGGGCGACTGAATGCCTGTACCAGCCCGCTACCGAAAAAATGGAGGCCAAAGACTATTCGGCCGCCAAAGAAATGTTTGATAAAATACCCGCTTTCAGGGACGCTGCCCAGCTTAGCCAGCAGTGCGCTTATGAGCAGGGTCTGATTGATTTGCGGGATAAAAATTATGAGCAAGCCATTGCCTTGTTTGAAGAAGCGAAGGCCGTCCCCTTGGCGGCTATAGCTTTACAGGAGGCGCACCTTGTTTACGGCCAGCACTTGCTAAGTGAAAAAAGTTATGAACAGGCGGCTGCGCACTTTGATTTGGCGGGCGATTATGAAAACGCCAAAGACAGCGCCAGCCAGGCCAGGTACCTGCTTGGCAAAGAGAAGCTTGAAGCTGGCGACCTTGACAAGGCGGTGGAAGTATTCCTTACCCTCGGAAGCTACGAAGACAGTGCCGACTACTTAAAGCAGGCCATGTATGCGCGGGCCAAGCAAGCGCTTGAAGCGGGGGAATACGTTTCCGCTATCAGCCAGTTTGGCGCGCTGGATGGCTACCTTGATAGTTTAGATAAGTTATCTTTCGGCTACTATCAATTAGGCAGGCAGCTGTTTGACAGGGCCGAATACCAGGCGGCGGCGGATTCTTTCTTAAAAGCCGGCGACTATTTAGATGCCAAAGAAAAGTACGATGCTTCCGTTTATGCCGAAGCTAAGGCCCTGGAAGAAAAGGGCATGGCGCCTGAAGCGGCTGCTCTGTACGCGCAAATTCCCCACTACTTGGATTCAAAGGTCAAGTGGGGCCAAATCAGCTACAATTGGGCCATGGAGCAAAGGGAGCAGGGCAATTACCTGACAAGCGCCCTTGCCTTTAGCGCACTTGGCGATTACGCTGATGCCAAGTTACAGGCGCAAAATGCCTATGATACCTATTACGCTTCAGCTGTGCTGACTGCCAGGGAAGCCTACAACCGCAAGGAGTATCAAAAGGCAGTGGACGCCTTAAAGGACCTTGATCTTGAAAACCTGCCCGAAGCTTATAAGGAGGCCGCCACTCTCTACCGGAACAGCGTGTACGCCTTGGCCGAACACTATTACAATGGTGGGCAGCCTTACCTTGCGCTGCCTTATTATCGGGAGCTGGCCGATGAACCCGACATCGTCAAAAAGAAACTGTCCCGCAATTCTTACCGGGTGCTTGGCAAGTGGGAAAGCACCAAAGGCGTTCAAATGGAGTTTCGTGAGGACGGCACCTGTACCATCGACGGCAAGGACTACTATTTCAGCGCCATTCAGTACAGCCTATCCCTTGGCGACAGCGAGCTGTCGCTGCGCTACGCCTATAATATTACGAGGGTGACGGACAATCAGCTTACTTTGACGGACGCTAAAACCAAGAAAATCTTTAGGATGTCGAGGCTCCAATGACCCGACTGATTGCCTGGTACAAAAAAAACGCTTATGGCGACCACGGCACAAGGATTCCCCCGTTGGACGGGATTAGGGTTTTGTGCATCCTGCTGGTTGCCTTTTTTCATGTAGCCTACCAGCAGGCCTGGCTTATGGATATTCGTATTGGCAGCCGTGTGATTAACGTTTATCCCATTTTCCGCACGGGTTATTTGTGGGTGGACATGACCTTGCTGCTCAGCGCCTTTTTGTTGTACCTGCCTTATGTGGAGGCACAACAGAAAAACAAGCCCAATCCGCCTCTTTGGCCCTTTTATAAGGCGAGGATAGCACGGGTGGTGCCATCGGTGTACCTGTGTGTTTTGGTGATGCTATTATTTGTGGCATTGCCGGAAAAAGCCTACCCCGATACGGGCGATATGGCCAAGGATATCTTGGCTCACCTCAGTTTTACCTTTAACTGGTTTCCTAAAACCCACCTGAGAACGCCGCTCAACGGCGCTCTTTGGACGTTGGCGGTGGAAATGCAGTTTTATTTGATTTTCCCTTTCCTTGCACGGTCTTTTAGGCGCAGGCCGCTATTCACCTACGGCCTCATGGCGGGAACGGCTTGGGCTTTTAGGCTATACGCTCTGAGTTTACCCTCTCCGCAAATGTTTTTTAACCAGATGCCTGCCTTTTTGGACGTATACGCCAACGGCTTTGTGGCGGCTGTTGTTTATAAGGAACTGAAAGCCAAGGCCGATGAATCGCCTTGGATACGCAATTTGTTGTTATTTTCGTTTTTGGCTGCCGTGGCCGCCCTGTATTCCCTTGTTCTTAGGCAGGCGCAGCCCACGGACCATACCCTCATTCAGCAGGGGCAGATGCGTATCCGCTTTATGCAAAGCGTTTACTCCGCGGTGGTGCTGATTGCAGTTTCCTTGGGGCCGGGGCTTATTCGGGTGATTTTTGGCAATAAACTCACCTACTATTTGTCTTCGGTGTCCATGCAGTTTTATATTTATCACCAAGTGTTGGCGGTGCGATTGAAAAAATGGGGCATTCCCGCTTCCATTTACCCAAACCCAAACCAAGCAGGCGACAGGGTCTGGCAGCGCTCGTATACGGCGCTGAGCCTTCTGCTTGCCCTTTTGTTTGCCATTGCGCTGACTTACCTGTTTGAACGCCCCATATCCAAACGTTTGCGAAAGAATTAATAATTGACATAGAAGGAGAATAGAATGCGAGACGAACGACTAACCCGATTTGCCAAAATGCTGGTCGAGTATTCCTGCTCTTTGCAGCCTGGGGAAAAAATCCTGATTGAAGATAGGGGCATTCAGACCGAACTGACCGAAGCGCTGGTGGAGGCCGTTTACCGTGTGGGCGGTATACCCGTGGTGCGGTCCATTGACCTTGATATTGAGCGGGCCGTCATGATGGGCGCCACCAAGGAGCAGCTCATGTGGATGGCGGAAAATGATGCCAAGCGTATGCGGGAAGTGCAGGCCTATATTGGCATTCGCGGCGGCAACAACGCCATGTACAATGCCGATGTACCCCAAGAACAAAAGAAGCTGTACAGCACCTACTATAGTCAGCCTGTTCATTCCAAAATCAGGGTGCCACATACTAAGTGGGTGGCGCTGCGCTACCCCACGCCCGCCATGGCCCAGTCGGCAGGCATGAGCACCCGCCAGTTTGAAGACTATTATTTTGACGTGTGCATGCTGGACTATGAAAAAATGAGCCAAGCCATGAATCCTTTGGTGGAACTTATGAACCGCACCGACAAGGTACATATTGTGGGGCCGGGAACGGACCTGCGTTTTTCCATTAAGAACATTCCCGCTATCAAGTGCGATGGGCGTTTGAATGTACCCGACGGCGAGATATACACGGCGCCCGTCAAAGACTCCGTCCAAGGCGTGCTTTGCTACAATATACCCACCCTGTATCAGGGCGTGACGCATGAAAATATGCGCCTTGTGTTTGAAAAGGGCCGCATTGTGGAAGCCACTTCCAGCCAGACGGAGATTTTCAATCAGGTTTTGGACACCGACGAAGGCGCCAGGTACATTGGTGAATTCGCCATCGGCGTGAACCCCTATATCACCTTCCCCATAAAGGACACCTTGTTTGATGAAAAGATTGCCGGCTCTTTCCACTTTACGCCCGGCAACTGCTATGACGAAGCCTCCAACGGTAACAAGAGCGCTGTTCACTGGGATATGATTGTCAACCAAACCAAGGAATGGGGCGGCGGCGAAATGTATTTTGATGGCGTCTTGATACGAAAGGACGGCTTGTTTGTTTTGGATGAACTGAAGGGATTGAATCCTGAAAACTTGAAATAAGGAGCGGCAGGATGATCTATCAAAAAATCAACCTTGATTTAAAGGGTCAGGCGCCGGACTGTGCTGTGCAGACTTATTTTCATGAAAACAGCGCCGAAATTGAAGAAAATCGCAAGCGCCCCCTCATTTTGGTGTGCGCCGGAGGGGGAATGACCTACCGATCTTTTCGAGAGGAAGAACCTGTCGCCGTCAAGCTCCTGTCCCTTGGCTACCATGTGGCGGTGCTTGAATATTCCTGCGAGCCTGCAGCCTTTCCGGCTCAACTTTTGCAGGCTTTTGCGGCCATTGCCTATTTCAGGCAACATGCGGACGAATATCATATTAACCCTGACAAAATCTATGTCATGGGCTTTTCAGCCGGCGGCCACCTTGCGGGACAGACGGGTGTGTTTTGGCATAAGCCTTACTATGCGGGCAAATTGTCCCTAACCCCCAACGAGGTGCGTCCCAATGCTTTGATTTTGTGCTACGCGGTATTAACGGCGGGCGAATTTACGCACGAGCCTACCGTGAAGCGCTATGCGGGCGGCGAGCTTGATGTAAAGCGGCATACCCTAAGCCTTGAAAAACAGGTGTCGGCGGATACGCCGCCCACCTTTCTTTGGGGAACGGTGACAGACATGGCTGTGCCTGTCGAAAACACCCTCCTGTTTTCAAAGGCGCTCAGAGCTAACAAAGTTCCCATGGAATTGCACCTCTTTGGCAGCGGCCCTCACGGCCTGTCCCTTGCCAGCGAAGAAACCTTTCCCGAAGATAGGATGCAGCCTTACTATAAAGACTTTGCCGTATGGCCTGACTTAATGCATGCGTGGTTAAAGCGGCTGTGAACCAAAACCTTGGGGTGTATATCCATATCCCTTTTTGCGCCCGAAAGTGCCATTATTGCGACTTTCCCTCCAGGGAAAGAAAGCTTAGCCTGCGGGACGAGTACCTTGACCGGCTGATTCAAGAAATGCGCGGCTTTACCCGGGGCAAAAAGGAAGAAGCCAACACCGTGTTTATCGGCGGGGGGACGCCTTCGCTACTGAAAGATGAGCAACTAAGGCGCTTGATGCGATCCGTTAAGGACAACTACTTCTTGTCTGACGACTGCGAAATTTCCATGGAATCAAACCCCGAATCGCTAAGGGAAAGTTTTTTAGATACGGCTATTGCGTCGGGCGTTAATCGTCTGTCCATGGGCGTACAAGCCACCCAGCCAAGGCTGCTTTCCATTTTGGGCAGGCGGCATACTAAGGAGCAGGTGCAAGCGGTCGTTGCCATGAGTCGAAAGGCCGGCTTTCAAAACATCAACCTTGATTTAATGTTCGGGCTGCCCACACAAACCCTGCAGGATTTTGAAAACACACTAAACTTTGCCCTATCTTTAGAAGTAGAACATCTGTCCGTTTACGGCTTGATTGTGGAAGAAGGAACGCCCATGTTTGCTTGGGTAGAAGAGGGAACCTATTTTTTACCAAGCCAGGAAGAAGAAAGGGCTATGTATGACTTGGCGCTCAAAAAGCTTTCGCAAAACGGTTACAGGCAGTATGAAATTTCCAACTTTTCAAAGCCCGGTAAAGAATGCCGCCACAACCTTGGTACATGGACAAGGCAGATGTACCACGGCTATGGGGTGGGGGCGGCTGGCCTTATCGCGAAAGACATCAGGCGACAAAATGTTTTAAGCTTTGATGATTACTTGTTGGGAAAAGAAGCGGAAATCCAGACCCTTTCCCAAAAAGAGCAAATGTTTGAAAGCCTCATGCTCGGTCTTCGTATGACCAAAGGCGTATCCAAACAGGTTTTCAAAGAATACTATGGCAAAAGCCTCAAGGAGGTTTTTGAGCAGAGGTTTGATGCTTCCATCAACAAGGGATTGGTTAAGGAAACGAACACCCATGTTTTTTTAACCCGCCGGGGCATGGACTTAATGAATCAGGTGTTGCTTGACTTGATGGACGATGATTGCCTAAAATAATCGGGGGAATGCAAAAAATTGGATGCCTCGTTCGTTGTATCAGTATCAAGCCCATAGGAGGAACACCGATGAAAACAATGAAAAAAATCATCGCTATCGCCTTTATGTGCGTGCTTTTATTGCCAACCGCTTCGGTTTTGGGGCAAGGCAAACTCTATGCCCTTGTTTATAATACCAAGCAGCTGAACCTGCGCTCCGGCCCCGGCACCAATTATCAATGGCTAGGCGCCTTGAAGCGGGGCGAATGGGTAGAGGTGCTGCAAAACTATGGCGACTGGTACTTGGTTAATTTTATCGATAAGCCCCTATCCGGTTATATGAGCGCCAGCTACCTGAAGACGGCTTCTTCCGGCTCGTCAGGCTCAAGCTTTACCGTGAGTAATCCTTCAAGCGGGCAGTACTTGAACCTGCGCTCTTTTCCATCCTATTCAGCGCCCGTCCTCGGCATCTACTATAATGGCGCCATGGGCAATATATTGGATGTCAACGGCAACTGGTACCATGTGGAAATTGGTGGAAAAACCGGTTATTTTCGGGGCGAGTATTTAAGGCTCGGCGGTTCGGGCTATGGTTCAACACCTGCCACCGCTTATGCCAAAAATGGCGGGGGCATTAACCTTCGGTCGGGGCCAGGTACCGGCAATCCCGTACTGATCCAAGTGCCCTCCGGCTCCGCTATTTCCGCTCACTTGCAAGGCAACGACTATTGGTACGTGACCGCCGGCGGGCAGACCGGTTTTATGGATGCCAACTTCATCCGTATGGGCAGCTATGTAGGTCCATCGGCTCCGACGCCCTCCATTCCTTCAGGCGGTGTCCGGGGCGTTGTAACCAATACCGGCAAAAGGCTCAACCTGCGGGAGACCGCTTCCCTGAACGCCCGTGTTTTGGGGCAGTATCATGGTGGGACAGAAGTGCGGATTTTGGAGCACGGCAACGAATGGTGCAGGGTGTATATTCCCTTAACGGGCGCCCGGGGCTACATGATGTCCCGTTATCTAACGGTCTACGGAACGCAGGCGGGCGCTTCAAAACGGGTGGTGCATCCTCAGGGAACCTTTGTTTACCTGCGCGCCAGACCCTCTCAGTCAACAGGTACCATTATTACCAAGGTGCCCCATGGTACCTACGTTAGCGTTATTGCGCCTCAGGGGAACTGGACGCAGGTGCGCTACGGCAACAGCGTAGGTTACATGATGAGCTGGTTTTTGAAATAGTTATTTATTTCAATTGCTCATCGTTTTATAATCGTTTAAAGGAAAAATCATTTTTGTGAAAAAATCCGGACATAAAAGAAGTATTTTTAAAAAGCGCACAACCAGACCGCCTTTTGTTTTGGCGGTTTTGGTTCAGTTCGTGCGCCTAAGTTTTTTAACCCTGCTCATTGCCGCTTTGGCGGGCATAGGCGCTATTGTGGGCATTGCCAAGGGCTATGTGGAAACTGCTCCCGTACTTGATCTTGCCAAAATTGACGAGCAGGCGGAAACTTCTTTCTTTTATGACCGAAACGGTAAACTGATTACCGACTTTAAGGGCACGGAAGACAGGATCATGGTGTCCATCGCCGCCATGCCTGACCGCCTGCAAAAGGCCTTTGTGGCGGTGGAGGACTCCCGTTTTTACACCCATAAGGGTGTGGATATCAAGCGTATCATAGGCGCTTTTATCAAAAATTTTACCACCGGCAGCCAGCAGGGGGGCTCCACCATCACCCAGCAGCTGATTAAAAATACAGTTCTAACCAATGAAGTCAGCTACAAGCGGAAAATTCAGGAAGCCTATCTTGCCATGCAGCTGGAGGCCAAGTACACCAAGGATGAAATATTGGAAAGCTACCTGAATACCATTTACCTTGGCGAAAACTATTACGGGGTCAAGGTGGCGGCGCTGGGCTACTTTGGCAAGGAACTGCACGAGCTTACCTTGCGCGAGTGCGCCATGCTGGCCGGACTTACCACCAACCCTTACCGCTACAACCCCCGGCGCAACTATTATTTGCGCTCTTCCGAGTCTATCGATTATCGGGCTATCACCAACAACCGCACTGACTATGCCCTGCGGCAGATGATGGAGAATCAGTTTATTACCAGGGAAGAATATGAACAGGCGCTCAACCCCGCTACCGCTAACGTGTTGGAAAAATCGGGGGGGCAGGAGATGTACCCCTATGCCCACTATGTGGAATATGCCGTTAGCGACGTGGTACAAACTTTCCTGAAGATGCGGGGGCTTGAAAACACCCGTGCCAACCGCAACCTGATGGAAAATGAACTCAGGACGGGCGGATACAAGGTATATCTGGCCTTGGATACCGAGATTCAGCAACTTTTGGAAGATACCTTGGCCGGTTATGATAGCTACCCGGCTTTAAGAGATCCGCAGGACAAAACCTACCGCTCCGCCAACAAGGACGGGACTTACGAAGAAATTGTTCAGCCGCAAGCCGCCGCGGTGGTGATTGACTACCGCACGGGTGAGCTGAAAGCCATTGTAGGCTCCCGCACCCCGCCTACGCAGCGGCGCACCCTGAACCGTGCCACCGACATGGATATGCCCGTGGGTTCTGCCATCAAACCGCTTGGTGTTTATGCACCCGCCTTTGAATTGGGGGCAGGCGCCGGTTCCATTGCGTATAATATGCCCTTGCCTATCGAAGGCTGGAGGGGTGCCGATGGAAAGGACTCTTTCCCCAAAAACTACGGGGGTGGCGGCTATACCGGCCCTGAAACTTTGCGCACGGCTCTTGTGAAAAGCTATAATACCGCCACCGCTCAAGCTCTCCAAACCTATGTAGGGGTGGAGCGCTCGGCCGACTTTTTATTGCGGCTTGGCGTGAGTCCCAAGCGCATTGATAAAACGCCCTTTGGTGTGGCGCTCGGCTCAAGCGGCATTACTCCCTTGGAAATGACGGTGGCTTTCGGTGTTTTGGGAAACGGTGGCGTCTACCAGCAGCCCTTATCCTTTATCGGTATTTTAGATAGGGACGACAATGTCATTTATGATGCCCACCAACACCAGGATAGAAGGCAGGTGTTTAATCCCGCTACTTCTTGGCTGACCATCGATATTTTAAAAGAGGCCGTGAGCCGGGGCACGGGACGCTCCGCCCAAATCAAGGGGCAGACAGTCGCGGGCAAGACGGGCACCAACTCCGACCAGCGGGGCGTGTTTTTCTCAGGGTTGACGGGCTGGTACGCTTCTTCCATTTGGATTGGGCACGACAACTATAAGCAGCTATCAAGCAAAACCACCGGCGGCAACAGCGCTGCTAAACTCTGGCAAAAATATATGAGCGCCATTCACCAACAAAAGGGTTTAGGCAACCGAGATATTTTAGAAGGCGATCCTGCCAGCTACGGGCTGGTACGGGTGACGACCTGCAAGGTTTCGGGACAGCTTGCTACCGATGCCTGCCGCAATGACATCAACGGCTATGGTACCGTGACCGACTACTACCCAAGCCATACCGTACCCACTGTTTCCTGCCAGATGCACAGGCAAATGCAGGTTTGTATGATGTCCGGCATGGCAGTGGGGCCTTACTGCCCGCCGGAGAGCGTGACGGTCAAGTCGGCGGTTATTTTGCCAACGGGGCATCCGCTTGAAAAATTTATCGGCACCTCCTATGAAGGGGTTTTGCGGGATTACCTTGGAAACGCTATTGTGTCGGGCACGGGGCTGATGGAAACGTGCAACGTTCACCTAAGTCCGCAAATTGAAGAACCTCCGGAGCCGGAGGTAAGCGGACTTTACGGGGAAGCGGTTGCCTTGCTTGAAACGGCCAGCGGACTGCTTGGCCAGTATCCGGCCGATACACCGGGGTATGTTGGCTTGATTGACGCCATCAACCAACTAAATAGCGTACTATCCACCAATGATGATATGCAAATTTACACGGCCATGTACAATTTAACCCAGGCAATGGCCAACTTGGGTGTTCAGTAAGGAGAAAATCATGAAAAAGACGATGCTACGTATCATTCTGTTTTTGCTTGTGACTATGCTTTTATGTCAGGCTTCAGCCCAGGGGCTGCCCATTTATTATCAGCTTGGAACAAAAGCGCCGGAAGTAGATGAGGTGGAATTTATCGCCCATTGCCCGTTTGAAGAAGATGAGGCCATATTAACCATCGATTTTCTTGGCATCTATCGGGGCGACAGCATCGTTATTTCCTGCGGCGGCAAGCGCATGCTCATTGACGGAGGCCCGGAGTTTAAGATTGGCGCTGTTGAGCGGTATTTGCAGTTTAATCAAATCGAAGGGAAGGACGCATTTGACGCCTTTCTTTTAACCCATGCCCACGATGATCATATCGAGGTGCCGGGTATTTTACTTGGCAAGGGCTATCAACCGGCTGTTCAATATTCCCCCTATAATTTGGAATCCACCTACGAACTGTGGCGACAGTACGTGCCCAAGCTTGAAAAAAGCGGCATTGAGCACAGGAAGCTTGTGACGGGGGATGTGATTGACTTTGGCGGGGCGAAGATGACCGTTTGGCGCTGGGACAAAAAGGGTATTGACATTAACAACCATTGCTTGGTGACCATGGTAGAATTTGGCGACGCCAAGATTTTGCTGACAGCCGATATTGGCGCCGATGCCCAAAAGTGGATGCTGGAGAATTTTGATCACTCTTTGTTTAAAAGCGATATTTATAAAATTCCCCATCATGGCATTGATAGATTGTTTTATCCGTATTTCGATACGGTGGCGCCGCAGCTTGTCATTATCACCAATCAAAAATCCAGTGCGGAGAGGCTGGAAAAGGCTCTCCAAAATCGCAGGGTTCCCCGATACTACATCAACAGGACCATTCGCCTTGAAACAAATGGTAAGCTGTGGTATGTGACTACCCAGCCTGCTCCGTGAAAGGTATTTATCCTGTACTTTGCTTGACAGCCGTCGACTTTAGCAGTACAATTCACACAATTACTTACAGGAGGGCAATGCGATGAGGCAAATTGCTTACAACCGCTCATTTTATTTTACGGTTGCGATGGATTGTGCCTTGCTTGCCTAAGAGGTTATAGCTACAACAATCCACCGCTTCGTTTGCATGGAGTGGTGGTTTTTTATTGAAAAGGACGGACGAAATGGACGAATTATTAAAGGCACGTGCGCAGATTAACCGGGTAGACAAGGAAATGGCGCAGTTATTTTTGGAGCGCATGGAGGCTGTCAAGCGGGTTGCGCAGTATAAAAAGGAGCGGGGATTGCCTGTTTTGGACACGTCACGGGAAAAAGAAGTGATTGAGAAAAACTCCGCTGACATTTCCGACCCCGTGCTTAGAGAATACTATGCTCGCTTTTTACAAGAAGAGATGAAGTTATCAAGAAAATATCAGCGCCTGCTTCTTGAAAATATGCGCATCGCTTATTCAGGCGTGGAGGGCGCCTTTGCTCACCGCATGGTCAGGTGGGTCTTTCCCGACGGTACGGCCGCCTCTTACCCCGACTTTCAGGCTGCCTACGAGGCGGTGGAAAAAGGGGACTGCGACTGCTGCGTCCTGCCGGTTGAAAACAGCTTTGCCGGTGAAGTGGGTCAGGTGATGGATTTAATGCTCAAAGGAGATTTAATCGTTAACGGCATGTATTCCCTGCCGGTTACTCAGCACTTGCTTGGCGTGAAGGAAAGCAATTTGGACGATGTAAAGCGGGTTATCAGCCACCCGCAGGCGCTGTCCCAGTGCGCTGCTTTCATCAGAGATAGGGGCTATGAGCAGGCCGAGGCGGTGAACACCGCTGTTGCCGCCAAGATGGTCAAAGAAAGGGGCGATAAACAGCTTGCCGCTATCGCAAGCCTTGAGGCGGCCGAGCTGTACGGCCTCAAGGTATTGAAAGACAATATCCAGGAAAATAGCCTGAACACCACCCGTTTTGCGGTGTTTGCTGCAAGGGAGCTTAACTTAAAGGCAGGACACCCCGGCGGTTTCCTGTTGTTGTTTATGGTCAATAACGTAACGGGCGCTCTGGCAAAGGCTGTGCAAGTTATTTCCGACTACGGGTTTAACATGCGGGTGCTTCGCTCCCGTCCTGTGAAAAACGTGCCCTGGCAGTATTATTTCTACGTGGAGGCCGAGGGCGATGAAACAAGCGAACAAGGGCAAGCGATGCTACAAAACTTGCGACGTCACTGCTCCACCGTGAAGGTGGTGGGACATTTTCACCTCAGGGATGATGAAGGGTACAGGGCTTATGAGGGTTGAAGTATGCACATCCACAGGTACATACCCCATCATTTTTGAACAGGGCGGCCTTGGAAAGGCAAGTGAATACTTTAACTTAAACCGCAAGGCGCTGGTGGTAACCGACACGGGCGTTCCTGAAAGCTATGCACAAAGCTTGCTTTCCATGTGCAAGGAGGGGGCGCTTTTTACCCTGCCTCAAGGGGAGGAAGCCAAGAGTTTGCACTATTTTGAACAGCTGCAATTGGCTATGTTAAATCGCTCCTTTACCCGCAAGGACTGTGTGGTCGCTGTGGGCGGCGGGGTGGTAGGCGATGCGGCCGGCTTTGCCGCTGCTTGCTATATGCGGGGTATCGACTTTTATAACGTGCCTACCACTGTGCTATCCCAGGTGGATTCTTCCATCGGCGGAAAAACCGCTGTCAATCTCCAAGGCGTCAAAAACATTGTAGGCTGTTTTTACCCACCCAAAGGCGTGTTGATAGATAGCGAGCTTTTGCAAACCTTACCCAAACGGCAGATGAACAACGGCTATGCTGAAATCATCAAAATCGCCTTAACACGGGACGCAAGTCTGTTTGAAATGCTGGAAAACTCACCGCCTTTCGCACGGATTGAGGAAGCTGTCAGGCAGGCTGTTTTGCTAAAACAGGAAGTTGTGGAACGGGACGAGAGGGAAGAGAGCCTGCGCAAGGTTCTCAACTTTGGCCATACCTTGGGGCATGGCATTGAGGCCATTCAGGGACAAGAGGGCTTATACCACGGCGAGTGCGTCGCCCTTGGCATGCTGCCCATGTGTGCGCCGGAAGTTCGGGTACGCCTAAACAAGGCGCTCAAAAAATACGGCCTGCCCACCCAAATCAAGGTGGATAAACAAGCCGTTATCGATAAGGTCATGCACGACAAGAAGCGGGAGGGCGACGCCATCACGGTGGTGTACTGTGGGGAAGTCGGTCGCTTTTCCTTTGAACAGCGAACAGAGGAGCAGCTGACGGATGCCCTCTATATTTTGGAGGTGGGGTCATGAGCTATGGTTTAGTCGGAGAAAAGCTGGGGCACAGCTACTCCAAAACCATTCATGAAGCCCTTGGGCGCTATGATTATCAGTTGTTTGAAGTTGCAAGGGAAGATTTTGACAGCTTTATTATTCGGAGAAACTTTCGGGGCTTAAACATTACCATCCCCTACAAGCAGCAGGTCATGCCTTTGCTGGATGAAATCTGCCCCAAGGCAAAGGCTATTGGCGCTGTCAACACAGTGGTCAACCAAAACGGCAAGCTTTTTGGCTACAATACCGATTTTGATGGTATGAAGGCTCTCATTCATGGCGTGGGGCTTGATTTAAGAGGCAAGGACGTTTTGATATTAGGTTCGGGCGGCACCGCCAAGACCGCGAAGGCAGTGGCGGACAGCCTTGGCGCATACAGCGTGACCATTGTCAGCCGCACAGTAAAAACGGGCGCCATCACTTACGAACAGGCTGCAAGCGACTATCGGCGCAGCCAAATCATCATCAACACAACGCCCATGGGTATGTTCCCAAACCTTGGTCAAAGCCCCATTGACCTTGCGCCCTTTAACTGGCTTGAAGGGGTGGTGGATGCTATTTACAACCCCTTGCGCACGCCGCTTGTTTTAAGCGCACAGGAAAGGAATGCCAAGGCTTCAGGCGGGCTGTTGATGTTGGTGGCCCAGGCCGTTAAGGCGGCGGAATTGTTCCTTGGCGAACCTATGGACGAAAAACTGATAACCCGCATCCATCAGGAGCTTTTAAACCAAAAGGAAAACATTGTCTTGATTGGTATGCCGGGCAGCGGCAAATCCACCGTCGGCAGGATGATTAGGGATGCGATGGGCAGACCCTTTGTGGATGTGGACGGCTATATCAAGCAAAAGGCGGGAATGGAAATTTCCGACATTTTTCGCACTCAAGGCGAAGAAGGCTTCCGCCGCTTGGAGTTTGAAGCTGTCAAGGAGCTGTCTTTGCGCTCAGGCCTCATTATCGCAACGGGCGGCGGCACTGTGTTGCGAGATGAAAATGTTTTGAGCCTGAAACAAAGCGGGCGACTATACTTCCTTAACCGCCCTCCGCAAAACATTGTGCCCACAAGAGATCGGCCCCTTGCCGATACCAAGGAAAAGATCATGAACCTTTACAAACAACGCGCTCCCGTTTACTGGGCAGCGGCCGATGTGGTCATCCATCAACAAAATGGCTTTCAATCGGCGGCTCAAACTATTATAGATAGGATTAGCTCATGAAATTACTTGTATTAAACGGCCCTAACCTAAATCTTTTGGGGCTTCGGGAACCCGATATTTACGGGCGGGAAACCTACCAAAGCTTGTGTGAGCGCATTGAGCGTCATGCCCAAGATGCGGGCGTTTTGGTGGACATTCGTCAAAGCAACCACGAAGGCGTTTTGGTCGACTGGATTCAAGAGGCGCACGGGCGCTATGACGGCATAGTTTTTAACCCTGCTGCCTATACCCACACCAGCATCGCTCTTTTGGACGCCTTAAAGGCCGTAAACCTCCCGTGCGTTGAGGTACATTTGTCGGATGTTACAAAGCGGGAAGATTTTCGACAAGTCAGCTTCATTCGCTTAGCCTCTTTTGCGACCATCAGCGGTAAGGGTGTGCAAGGCTATTTAGAGGCTATTGATTTATTTGTCAAGCGAGGAAAAGATGCGGGCCATTGTTAAAAAAAGCAGGGCGGAGGGCATAGCTGTTGCGCCGCCGTCAAAGTCGGTTGCCCATCGCTTACTGATTGCGGCAGGGCTATCTAAGGGACAAAGCCGTATTAATAACCTCAGCTTTTCCGAGGACATCAAGGCTACCATTAGTTGCTTAGAAGCTTTGGGCGCACGGGTTACCAAAACGCAAAAGGGCGTTTTGGTGGAGGGGGCGGACGTTAAAAAAGCCCGGTCTGCCAGCCTTTTTTGCAATGAGTCGGGCTCAACCCTTAGGTTTTTTGTGCCCCTGTGTCTTCTTTCAAATGAAGTGATGCGCCTTTCGGGCGCCGGAAAGCTTTTGTCCCGTCCCTTATCGGTGTATGAAGATATCTGCCAAAAGCAAGGTCTTCTGTTTATGAAGGACAAGCAAGGCTTACAGGTGCAAGGCCCCTTACAGGCAGGGAAATTTGTTGTGCCCGGCGATATTTCCAGTCAATTTATGACAGGGCTTCTGTTTGCGCTTCCCTTGCTTGAAAAAGATAGCGTCTTAAAAATTCTCCCGCCCTTTGAAAGCGCCAGTTACCTTGATTTAACCGTGCAAGCGCTGGAGCGATTCGGTATTGAAATAAAGAGGGAGAGCCACTTTGATTGCCGCATCCCCGGCAATCAAAGCTACAAGCCGCAATGTGTAAGAGTAGAGGGCGACTATTCCAACGCCGCCTTCCTCTCGGCGCTGGGTGAGCTTGACGGCAAGGTCAATGTGCAGGGGCTTTGGAAATACAGTTTGCAGGGCGACAGCGTGTATCCCCAGTACTTTAGAAAAATCAAAGCGGGGGAGTGGCCCATTGACCTATCCGACTGCCCCGATCTTGGGCCAATTCTGTTTACCATAGCGGCAGCGGACGGAAAGGGGGCGCATTTTATTGGTACAAGGCGGCTGAAAATCAAGGAAAGCGACCGCGCCAATGCCATGAAAGAGGAGCTTGAAAAATTTGGCGCAAAGCTCACCATTGAAGAAAATGAGGTCATCGTTCATCCGGCCAAGCTGCATGCGCCAAGCGAAAGCCTGTCCAGCCACAACGACCACCGAATTGCCATGAGCCTTGCGGTTTTGGGCACCAGGTATGGAGCCGAAATCGACGGGGCGGAGGCGGTCAACAAGAGTTTTCCGGAATTTTGGGAGCTTTTGCGCTCCCTGAAAGTAGAGGTTCAGCTTCATGCAATGGATTAGTCAAAGCCAAATTTTAATTGTCGGCCTTGGCATGATGGGCGGCAGCTATGCCATGGGCTTAAAGCGTCTGGGCTATCATGTATCGGCCATTGACACCCGCAAGGAAGCCATCGACTATGCGCTCAAAAACGGCATTATCGATAAGGGCCATACCAATACGGAGGCTTCCATTTTAAAAGGGGCCGATGCGGTCGTCTTTGGCCTCTACCCGACCATCCTGATGGATTGGATGAAAGAATGGAAAGACTGCTTTAAGCCCGGCGCCCTGCTTACCGATGTCACGGGCGTTAAAGCGCCCGTCGTTTATGACATTCAGGACATGCTGCCTGATACGGTGGAGTTTATCGCCGCCCACCCCATGGCCGGCAAGGAAGTCTATGGTGTTGAAAACGCCGATCCCGCCATGTTCAGGGAGGCCAACTACATTGTGGTTCCCACCGAAAAGAACACGCAAAGGGCCATCCGCTGGTGCGAAGACTTGGGCAGGATTTTAGGCTTTCAAACCATTACCCGCTTGTCGCCCGAAGACCACGATAAGATGATAGGCTTTGTGTCCCAGCTGACTCACTGCATCGCCGTTAGCCTGATGACCTGCGGTGACAATACCCATTTGGTCGACTATACGGGCGATTCTTTCCGGGACCTGACCCGCATCGCCCGCATTAACGATGAGATGTGGAGCGAGCTGTTTATGCTCAATAGGCCTGCCCTGCTTGATGAGATGGACAAGTTCCTAAAAGAATTTACCTGTTTTCGAAACCTGCTTGCTTCTGGTGACGTAGAAGGTATGCGGGAAAAAATGCGCCTGTCTACCAAGCGCCGTGCCCTGTTTGATAAAAAGTAAAACCAACCTATCGAGAGGAAAGTTGTATGAATATGTATTTTGAGCGCAAGCTCGCCATCCCCATGGAAGTGAAGGAAATGTACCCGCTGTCGGTGAAACTGTCTGACATTGTGCAAAAGCGCATGTTAGAGGTGTGCGACATTATTGCGGGCCGGTCGGACAAACTGCTGCTTATCATCGGTCCCTGCTCTGCCGACAATGAAGACAGCGTCATGGAATACCTTCAGCGCCTGCGGGAACTGCAAGAAAAGGTCAAAGACAAAATTTACATTGTCCCAAGGCTCTATACCAACAAGCCCCGTACAACGGGCGAAGGGTATAAGGGCATGCTGCATCAACCCGACCCCAACAATAAGCCGGACATGTTCAAAGGCATTGTCGCCATTCGTAAAATGCACATGCGCGCTTTGGAAGAAACGGGTTTTTCCTGCGCCGATGAAATGCTCTACCCTGAAAACGCCAAGTATCTGGACGACCTCATGTGCTACAGCGCCGTAGGCGCCCGCTCGGTTGAAAACCAGCAGCACCGCCTGACGGCCAGCGGCCTTGAAACGGCGGTGGGCATGAAAAACCCGACCGGCGGCGACCTGTCTGTCATGCTCAATGCCGTTTTTGCCGCCCAGCAAAAGCACACCTTTATTTACCGTGGCTGGGAAGCGCATTCCCAGGGCAACCCCTACACCCACTGCATTTTAAGGGGCTATCGTTCCAAGCATGGAAATGCCTTGCCCAACTACCACTATGAAGACCTCTTGTTATTAAATGAGCTTTATCAGGAGTGGGGCTTGAAAAATCCGGCTGTTTTAATCGATACAAACCACGACAATTCCAACAAAAACCCCTTTGAGCAGGTACGTATTATCCGTGACGTCATGGCATCCATGGCCTGGGATTCCAATATCAAGAAACTGGTCAAGGGTTTCATGGTGGAAAGCTATTTGGAAGACGGCGCCCAAAAAATCGGTGAAGGCATTTATGGCAAGTCTATTACCGACCCCTGCCTGGGTTGGGAAAAGAGCGAAAGGTTGGTGCTGGATATGGCGGACAGCTTGTAACAAGAATTTTATACACAAAAACTACAACAGTAAGTTTGTCTTGGATATTGTTTTGTATAAGAAATTCATTGGGAGAAAAAGGCGAGAGACCCCATCGGCAGATGATTACTTTTTGTTTGCCGGGCAGCTCACTGTTTGGCAAAATTGTTGAGGAGGGTAACGTGATAAAACCCTTTCTTTTTCTTATTTCCTCCTTATTTCCCGCACTATGCGCTTCTCTTACACTTTTTGGTAGAAAACGTTTCACTTGGTACTTGACAAAGTAAAAAAAGAGGTGTATTCTTGATTTAACTGAAACGTTTAAGTAAATGATTGGCGGGGGAATAAGCATGCAGCGTGTCGGCATCAAAGACGTAGCAAAAGAAGCTGGTGTATCAGCCAGCACTGTTAGCTATGTGCTGAACAACACCCCTACTGAAAGCATCAGCGAAGATACCAGAAAACGAGTCATGGCGGCAGTAAAGAAGTTACGATACGTCCCTAACCTGAACGCCCGCAGTCTTTCCAGCCGACGCAGCAACCTAATCGGTGTGCTGATTCCTCAAACAGAACCTGGAAAAGAATTTATGTTTTCAAACCCCTTTTATGGGGAATTGCTTTCTTCTATTGAATACACTGCCAGGCAGCAAGGGTATCATTTGCTGCTGTCCGGTACGCAGGAAGATCATTGTTATTTGAATATCGCCCAGAATCGTGATGTTGACGGGATTATCATCGTGGGCACATATCCCGGCGAAAACCTGAATGAGCTCAAGCGCATGGGCGTACCGATTGTGCTAGTGGACAGCTATGTAATGGACAAAGATTTTCATACAATCGGTATTGAAGATAAAGAAGGCGCGCGCATGGCGACCCGATACCTGATTGGGAAAGGTCATCGAAGGATTGCTTTTATTAGCGGTTCCATTCGTGAAAACGGCGTTAACATGAAGCGGTATCAAGGGTATTGTGATGCTTTGCAGGAAGCGGGATTGACAGTCGATGAATCAGCGTTTTATTCCGGCACGGTGGATTATGAATATGGCCTGACGGCCGCTCAGCAGTATCTGGATCGAGGGAGACAACAAACAGCGGCTTTTATTACTGCTGATGTCCTTTCGATGGGCTTTATTAAAGGGCTCAGGGAGCAGAAAGTCTGCGTGCCGGATGATATTTCTATCGTCAGCTTTGATGATGTATATCTTGCGAATATGACTTATCCTTCCCTGACAACTGTGCATCAAGACATCGGCGAAAAGGGCAGGAAGGCTGTGGAGCTGGTATTGGAAGCCGCCAAGGCAAAAGAACACCGGTATACGGAGTGCATCCTGCCGCTTCGCTTAGTAGAACGGGATTCTGTCCGAGAATGGAGGGAGCCGACATGATTGAATCAAAGTTAAGAGGTCTATTGCTCCTTTCGGAAGCCTCCTGGTGTCAGGTTTATGATAGCTTTCATGTTATTTTTCATGCGAAGGAGTTCTTGGAAATTTCAGTAATCCAAGGGCCTGCGCCACCAGGGAAGGCAATCACACAAGCGCATATTGAATTGCCGGAAGGATATGAATTATCCTTGGCCGGCAATAAAAAAGGCTTTTTACTGAAACGTTTAAGCAGCGCCCGTAATGATAATATCATTGTTTCCGTTGAAGAATATCGGGTTTCCATGGACGAACAAAACAACGTTATTTGTTTGGAACAAAGAGGAAAACTGAACGTTACTCATATTTGGGGCACAGGTGAAAGGTTTCATGCTGTTGACCTGAAAAACAGCGATTCTTCAGGCGCTGTAACAGAGAAGTTTACCCGCCAGGGCGAACAAACCTATCTGCCCATGCCTTTTTTCTGTACGGAACAGGGTATCGGTTATTTCCGGGATTCAAACATTTCGGTACAGATGAGTTTTAAGGATGAATTTATGGTCAGACAACAAACCCAAGGAAATGTATTGGCTCGTGACTTTTGGTTTTTTGGTAATCCGGCCAATATCCTTAGGCAGTTTATCAGCCATACGGGAAAACCCGTGCTGCCGCCCGACTGGGCTTTTGGCGTATGGATTAGCGGAAACGGTTGGAATTGCGATGCCGAAGTCAACGCGCAATTGGCGGCATTGAAGCAATATGATTATCCTGCGGACGTGATGGTGCTGGAAGCATGGAGCGATGAAAGAACATTTTATCTTTGGAATGACGCAGAGCATTGGTCCGATCCCAAGAAAACCATCAATCGTATCATTGACGCCGGTCTGCATCCGGTACTGTGGCAGATTCCCGTGATTAAGCAGGAACATGATGGCGAACCTGGCGCACAGCTGTTGCAAGACGAGCAGGAAGCCATAGAAAAGAAGTATTGTATTTTCAAGGAAGACGGAACGCCCTATCGCATCCCGGACGGTGTATGGTTCAGCGGCAGCCTGCTGCCCGACTTTACCAATCCTGAAACAGTGGATTGGTGGTTTGGTAAACGCCAATACCTGCTGGATATGGGAGTGGAGGGCTTTAAGACAGACGGCGGGGAGTTTTTGCTGGACGAAACAGTGATCCTGCATAATGGGCTGACGGGTAAAGAAGCGCACAATCTCTATCCCGGCCAATACATTTCCGCTTATCATGATTTTCTAAAAAAGAATGGCGTAAACGGCATCACCTTTAGCCGTGCGGATTATATCGGAGCGCAAACGAGGCCTCTGCATTGGGCGGGGGATCAACTGAGTCTTTGGAGCGAGTTAAAAGCACAGCTTAATGCGGGAATCAGCGCTGGGATGAGCGGCGTTCTATTCTGGGGTTTTGATATTGGCGGGTTTGCAGGGGAACTCCCGACCGCCGAACTGTACCTGCGATCCACAGCCTTCGGATGTTTTAGCCCTATCATGCAATGGCATTCCGAACCGAGAAGCGGGCAGTTTTACGTAACCCATAGCGACGGCTTCAACAACGACCGCAGTCCCTGGAATCTTGCGGATAAGCTGAATGACCCCGGCATCCTGACGATTGGCACTAAGTTTGCCAAACTGCGCAAAAAGCTCCAGCCCTACTTAATTCGGGAGGCGGCTCATTGCGTGGAAACAAACCGTCCGATGATGGCGCATCTCTGTCTTGACTACCCTGAAGACAAGAATGCCTGCGCCTGCAACGATCAGTACATGCTGGGCCGTGACCTATTGATTTGCCCCATTGTCGAAGAAGGGCAGAAAAGCCGCAGTGTGTGGCTGCCGCGGGGAACGTGGAAGCATTGGTTTACTAAAGAGGTCTACGGCGGAGGAGTTTGGCTTAAGTTCAATTGTCCCCTTGATGAAATCATCGTGTTTGAGAGGATGTGATTTGATGGCGATTCCAAATATTCATTCCTGGCAAATCAATTTAGAGGGGCCGATTACAGACTACTTTGAAAGCATATTTTCTATCGGGAATGGTTATATAGGCATTCGTGGCTATTCTCTACAGACACCTAAAACAAAGCTTCAAGAACACGCTATATTCCGTGCGGGGTTCTTTGAGCCGGTCAAGCCGGGGATTACCGATATGGTGCAGCTTCCCGACGTGCTGGGAATGATTGTGCAGGGCTACCGGCAGGAAAGCGTCACGCAGTCATTGGATCTTAGGCAGGGAGTTTTAACCCAGCGTTGGCAGGCTGAGGGTTTGACCGTTTCTGCCGAGAGAATGGTCAGCATGGCGGATAAGCAATTGATTTGCGTTCGCATGACGCTGCGGTCAGAAAAAGATCAATTGGTAACTGTTCAAGTAAGCATGAACGACCAAGTGGCCAATCTGCCCGTACATGACGACCAGATGATTAATGAAACGGAAACCGTCCGATTGCTGGAAACTGTTTCGCATACAAGCAATGCGCTAAAAATGTGCGCCGTTCACAGTGGACGCATGATTCAGTTTATCCAGACTGTGCTCATTAGCGGTGAGCCCGTTTCAGAATCCACGCTTCGTCTAAAATTGAAAACAGGGGAACCGGTTACTGTTGAAAAGCGGGTCAGGGTGCTGTTTGATGGAGAATCCGCCAATGCAGTCGATACTGACCCATGGGAAGCGCATGCTAAGACATGGGAGGCGCTTTGGCAGGATTGCGATATTGAGTTGGACGCCGATGAAGAAATTCAAGGGGCGCTTCGGTGGAATATTTTTCAGATGCTGTGCAATAATGCGGCAGACGATTCTCGTGTTTCCATCGGAGCGCGCGGTCTGACGCATGGCCGATATAAGGGCAACACTTTTTGGGACACGGATATTTTCCTACTGCCGTTTTATTGCTGGCACCGTCCGAAAGCGGCTCAAAACCTCATGCAATATCGAGTGGACCTTTTGCCGGAGGCCAAGAAGCTGGCGAAGAAGCAAAACCTGGATGGCGCTCGGTATCCTTGGATGTGCGCTGTGGATGGCGACGAGCAGTGCGAAAGCTGGGACATCGGCTTTTGTGAAGTGCATGTCACGGCGGATGTGGCCTATGCGCTTGAACGTATGCTTGAAATTACAGGTACGCCTATGACGGAGGACATGCGACAGCTTTTAGCCGATACTGCGCACTACTGGAAAAGTCGTTTTACCTGGGAAGAAGAAAAGCAGCAGTATTCCAGCTTTTTTGTCAAGGGACCGGATGAGTATTGCGGTGCGGCAATCAACAATACTTTTACGAACTTCATGGCAAAGCACAACGTGGAACTTGCGCTTCAATACGCAAATGACTTGCTGGATGAAAAAGAACGGAAGGCGCTTCGGTTCTTTGCGGATCACATCACAATCCTGTATGAGCCGGAAAATGCGCTGTACCAACAGGATGAACTATTTGATAGGCTTGAGCCATTGCCTGTAACCATGGTTGGTGGCGAACCGCTTTACCGCATAATCTGTTTTGACAGGATGCAACGATACCGTGCTTTGAAGCAGGCGGATTTAGTACAGTTAATGGTACTGTTTCCGAACCGCTTTTCTGAAAAAGAAAAGTGCGCAGTTTGGGAAAAATACGAGCCACTCACCGTCCATGACAGTAGTCTAAGCTTTGGCGTTCATGCGCATCTGGCTTTTCAACTGGGTTTGAAGGAAAAAGCATGGGATTACTTTATGCGTTCCCTGTTTTTAGACTTAAAAGATGTGATGCATAACACAGGACGCGAAGGCGTGCACATGGCGTCTCTTGGCGCAACATGGCAGGCGTTAGTGTATGGCATGCTTGGATTATGGGCGCAGGACGGAACGATTACTGCTCATGCGCAACTACCGGACGAAATACGCTCCATCTCACTTTCCGTCTGGCATCGGGGACAGAAATACAAAATTACCGCAACGCATGAACAGACGCTGATTATAAAGGAGGGGTAGGTTCGTGTATATTCCAAACAATGCTAGTAAGCGTCGGACGACCATTCTGTTTCTGTTGCCTTCTTTGATTGGCGTTATTGGCTTTTGCCTACTTCCCATTTTGGCGTCAGCAATATTTAGTGTGATGGACTATGATTTACTAATGCCTATGAACACCATGAAATTCGTGGGCATTGATAACTTTACCCGTATCCTCAAGGGCAGCGAATTTCCCAAAGTGCTTAAGCATACCTTTACCTATTTGGGCCTTTATCTGCCTCTGATTTTGTTGACCAGCGTGGGTGAGGCGTTGATTCTTAACAAATCCTTCAAAGGGCACAGACTGTTTCGCACCATCTGCTATACGCCAGTCATCACCTCATGGGTGGCGGCTGCCGTGGTATGGCAATGGGTGCTAAGCGGTAAATATGGCTTATTAAATCAAATGCTTGCCGCAATTGGCATCACAGGCCCGGCTTGGTTGAACAGTAAAGATTGGGCAATGCCCGGCATTGTAATTGCGGCAGTTTGGAAAGATACAGGCTATTATGCCTTGATGGTGCTCGCTGCGCTCAAATCCATTGATTCCACCTGCTATGAGGCAGCGGACATTGATGGAGCCAGTGGTTTCAAAAAACTGACAGCCATTACGCTGCCGCTGATTTCTCCGACCTTGTTTTTTCTGATAGTTATCAACATCATTTACGGTCTCCAGGTTTTTGATTCCGTGCTCATCATGACCAATGGCGGCCCGGGTGGCGCAACCACGGTTTTTCTGGAACGCATTTACAAGTACGCTTTCAAGCAGTACAAGATGGGACTTGCCAGCGCATATTCCTGGATTCTGTTTGCGCTGATCCTTATTTTCACGGCAATCCAGTTCAGGCTTCAAAAAAAGTGGGTGAATTACGATGCGTAAGGCGCCCACTGTTCGTAAAGCTCTGCGTACCATTCTATTTTATTTAATGTTGCTGGTGATTGTGCTGCTGACTGTTCTGCCCTTTGCGTGGATGGTATCCTCTTCCTTTAAAGGGTCGGAAGCCATCCGTACCATTCCCATCCGCTGGATTCCGGAGCGTCCAACCATTGAAGGTTATCAGCGTGTATTTAATATGCAGGGTTTCTCTTTTACCCGCTCCAGCCTTAACAGCCTGCTTCTGGCCATCACGAGTACTTTTGTTGCGGTTTCGTCCGCTACCATGGCGGCCTTCGTATTCGCCAAGATTTCCTTTAAGGGCAGCGGCAAGCTGTTTGCTGTGTACCTGGCAACGATGATGATTCCAGGTACGGTAACCATGGTACCCAATTATATCATTCTCAGGATTCTTCGATTGCTGGACACCTATACGGGCTTAATCCTTCCCTCTCTTGCCAATGCTTTCGGCGTGTTCCTAATGCGCCAAAGCATGATGAGCGTCAATGATGCGTATATGGAATCCGCTTATCTGGATGGCGCTTCGCTCTACCGGATCTTCTTTCAAATTATGTTACCTATGGTCATGCCAACACTGGCGACAATGGTTCTTCTGTCCTTCATGGGCAGTTGGAACAGTTATTTGTGGCCGCTGATTGTTTTAACCTCTACCAACAAGCAAACGCTGCAGGTGGTGTTGGGTAATATGAATGGAATTTACAAGAATAATGAGCATGTGCTGATGGCAGGCGCAGTGCTCACCATCCTGCCCATTTTAGTTGTGTACCTGATCTCCCAGCGATATGTGGATCAGGGCATCAGCTTGGGCGGACTCAAATAATGAATGTAAAGGCTTCGGATGCCTTTGCAAATATTAAAGGAGGCTTTTCCCATGAAGAAAATTCTCGCCCTATTTCTGGCATTGGCTATGGTATTGACTCTGACTGTTTCTGCGCTGGCAGAGCCCGTCACCATCACCTATGCCCACTTCTCCGGCTCTGGCGCCCAGGAGGAGACCCTCAAGAAGATGATTGCGGTCTTTGAAGAAAAGAACCCCGACATCAAGATCGACCTGCAGATTACCGGTTACAATGATTACTTTACTAAGCTGGCCACCACAGTAGGCGGCGGCAATGCGCCGGACGTGTTTGAGATGAACATGGAAAACTACCTGGCCTATATGCTGCGCGATGCCTGTGCCGATTTGACGGGTCTTGTCAACGCAGAAAGCTATTCTGCCGGTACGCTTGAAGCGGTCAGCTCCGCTGGTAAGCTCTATGCTGTGCCCATGAGCTTTTCTACCTGTGTTTTGATCTACAACAAGGCGCTATTCGACCAGGCAGGCATTGCTTATCCTGCCGACGACTGGACCTGGGCTGACATCCAGACCGCCGCCGAAGCTATCAAAGCCTTGGGCGACGATATCTGGGGAGCCTTTCAGCCAATTACCTATCACGAGTTCTACAAGTCCGTCAAGGGTAACGGCGGCAGCCTATTGAATGAAGACTATACCGCCTTCACTGCCAACAGCCCGGAAAATGTTGCTGTTTTGGAAGCGATGATCAAGCGTGTCCGTGGCGAAAACCATGTGCAGCCCACTGCTGAAGAAATGGCCGGCCGCGGTGACTGGGATATGTTCATCGAGGGCAAACTGGGCATGATCATTACCGGCATTTGGGCTTTCCCAACCTATACTGAAAAGTGCGCCTTTGATTGGGATATCGTGGTTGAGCCCGGCTATGCCGATAAGAGCACGTTCTTCTTTGCCAACGTGAACTGCGTATCTCCTTCCAGCAACAAGAAGGAAGCTGCGGCCAAGTTCGCCGATGCCATGGGTTCCGATCCCGACATCGTGCAGCTGCGTCTTGACGCCAGCTGGGAGCTGCCCACCATCGCCGATCAGAGCAAGCTGACCCAGTATCTGGAAATTACCCCTCCCGCCAACCGTGCCGCTGTATTTGACAGCATGGATTACGCAGCCGCACCCCCGGCTCTGAAAGAATCCGGCGCTGCCAGCGAAATTATCAATAACGTACTGAGCACGCTGGAGATGAACGATGTCACCGCACAGGAAGCGCTAGATGATATCCAGGCCCAGCTGGAAGATGCCGGTCTTCTGTAATGACCAGTAATTAAGCATTTCAAGGGGGAAGGTCAAAGGCCTTCCCCCTCTTCCCAAAAGGAGGATGATCCATGGAACACTACCAAGTAACGGGAAACGAATATGTATCACTGCCCACGATCAGGGAATCCGATGGAGCCATTGAAGGTATCTCCTGTTTATTCATGCGGCTAAAAGGAATGCTGGAAATGAAAGGGCAAGGTAGATTCATCCAGCCTTACATAGAGCTATACGGAAAACAAATAGCTGTTTCTCCGGTGTGGTCCCGTGAGCATTTCTGGATTCCGTCCTTTGAATCCACTACAAATGACTTTTCTTTTCGTTGTACATATCTGGCGCCGATTGGAGAACGTGGCTTCGGCCTACGGCTCTCCGTTTTGAATAAGGATACAGCACCACATAAATTTACCATAGGCGTTACCGGCGATTGGTCGCAAACGCTTCACACAGTCAATGAAAGTATCTGTCTGGATACCGGCCGAATGGTGAAAGACTCTGGCTGGAATCATATGTTTGTATTCCAGCAGGTTCCCGGAATCCCTCTAATTGCCTTTGCCCCCATCATCGGGGATAATCAACCCTTCAGTGAAATCGACCAGGGAGCGGAGTGGGAACGCAGGGATTATGAATACAGAATTTTTAAAAGCGCTACCCTGCCTCCTGATACAAGCATACAGCTTGATATTTTCTTTGGTATCGGCTATGAGGAAGTATCTGCGGCAACCTCCGCAAAAGAAATGCTCAGGCAGGGGTTTGACACGCTATTACAGCGCACAGCATCATGGCTTTATGAGCGTGAAAAGCGCATTGATGACCCTGTAATCGAAACGCTTTTAAACATCAATCTCTTCTTTTCTTTCTTTTATGCCTCCGGCCGTACCATTGATACGGAAGAACTGTGCATGATGACTTCCCGCAGCCCACGCTATTATGTTTCTGCGGCATACTGGGATCGCGACAGCCTGCTGTGGGCATTTCCGGCGATTGTGGAAGCTGATGTCTGCTATGCAAGAGAACTGCTCCTCTCCGTATTTCATTTGCAGGGGCGAAACTTCGGTATTCATAGCCGATTTATTGACGGCACAGTATTGGAGCCGGGTTTTGAGCTGGATGAACTTTGCGCACCGGTTATTGCGTTGGAACGGTACGTTCAAAAAACAGGCGACAAGGGTATTTTGCAACGGGCGGAAATTCAGGAATCGCTTACCGGCATTTTAGAGAAACTGAACAATCGTAAGCACCCTGAAGTGGATCTGTATAGTACTTTCCTGCAACCCACGGATGACATGCACCTGTATCCATATCTAACATACAATAACGTATTAGCTTGGAAAACATTAAATATTCTTTCTGTCTGGCTGAATCAGCCTGAGCTGGCGGTGCGGGCTGAAAAGGTAAAAAAAGCCATTCAAACACATTGCGTTCACATGCATGAAGGGAAACCTATTTATGCCTGGTCTGTCGATTTGAACGGTCATTGGGATATTTACGATGAGCCGCCAGGAAGCCTGCAACTGTTGCCTTTCTATGGTTTTTGCAAAGCGGAAGATTCTGTCTGGCAAAACACGGTTTCTCTTATTCGAGATAAATCCTATCCTTTATCGTTTGCTGGCCATCACATTGCCGAAATCGGCTGCAAGCACGCTCCGCATCCCTGGGTGCTGTCCATCTGCAACAGCTTGCTTGCTGGGTTTTCTAAGACAGCTTTGGAGCATTTGCGGCGGACTCGGATGGATAACGGCGTAGCCTGTGAAAGCGTTGATGAAGATACCGGCGCTTGCGTAACCGGCGCTGCGTTTGCAACCTGCGCCGGATTTCTTGCTTTTGCTCTAATGCGTCATTATGATGAGTGAATAAATTCAATATGAAATACAAAGGCATTATTTTTGATTTATTCAAATGAAGGAATTTAATCAACAGAGGAACACCATTGGTTTGTGGCTGTAAGAATGTCTGGAATGACAAGTAAAAGATTCTAAGGTTCAGTCATAATTGCCGAGTCAAAAAAAATATATAACCTTACTTTGTTATACTTTCCGAAAGCCTTGTTTATACCATGTCTTTGAGCAATACTAAGAATAGATTGACGATATTTCATGTTTAATTGATCGCCATGATGAGAACTCTTTCTCTTTCTTTTTCTCATGCCTCCCTATTTCCTATATACTGTTCAATATGCATGGTACTCTTACATGAAATTTACATGCAAAAACCTTAAAACGCTTGACATACCTTGACTTTCTGTGGTATTATTCCCAAGTTGCCCCCTGTGCGCTCTTTTTGGGTGGACAAAAATGGGCAGCTTGGGCGTTTTTCGTCCAGATTACTTAGACTATATATGCTCATAGGGTTGAGAGCATTTTATAGGAGGAGACCGCTTAGACCGGCTCCGATTAATTATCAGGAGGTGTTCCATGCCCACGATCAATCAATTGATCCGCAAGGGAAGGAAGAAGGTAGTCAAAAAATCTGACGTGCCCATCCTGCAAGGGTGCCCGCAAAAGCGCGGCGTTTGCCTGAGTGTCAGGACCACAACGCCCAAGAAGCCCAATTCGGCTTTGCGCAAAATTGCGAGAATCCGCTTGACCAACCAATACGAAGGTACTTGCTACATTCCCGGCATTGGTCATAACTTGCAGGAGCACTCGGTCGTGCTCATTCGCGGCGGCCGTGTTCGCGACCTTCCCGGCGTGCGCTACCATGTTATCAGGGGCGCACTTGATACGGCGGGGGTTGCCAAGCGCAATCAGGGCCGTTCGCTCTATGGCGCAAAGCGCCCGAAGAAGTAAAGGACCATTCATCTAAAAGGCGGCTATCTGCCCTGATTGATGGAACGAACGATCAAGGCAAGGTCTTGGACAATAGCTTTTCTTTTATGAAACGGCGCGATGCTGACGTGCTGGTCCCAATAGGTGTTTGCCCCACATTTTTAAGGAGGAACAATCATGCCCCGTCGTGGCTTTATCCCAAAGCGGGAGGTTCTGCCGGATCCGTTATATGGAACCACGGTAGTAACCAAGCTTATTAACCAAATTATGCTTGATGGCAAGCGTGGCATTGCGCAAGGCATTTGCTACTCTGCTTTCGAAATGATTAGAGAAAAAACCAAAAAAGAACCCATCGAAGTGTTTCAGGAAGCGCTCAACAACGTGATGCCGCAGCTGGAAGTCAAGGCTCGCCGTGTCGGCGGCGCTACTTACCAGGTGCCCATCGAAATCCGTGAAGAGCGCCGTCAGACCTTGGCCCTGCGCTGGATCGTCGACTTTAGCCGCAAACGCAGCGAAAGGAAAATGTACGAACGCCTGGCTAACGAACTGATCGATGCATCCAACAACGCCGGCAACGCTGTTCGCCGCAAGGAAGAAATGCATCGCATGGCCGAGGCCAACAAGGCTTTTGCCCACTATCGTTGGTAAAAACGGTGGGCCAATAGGCCCCCAAACTGGAGGAAAGAAACCCGTATGCTCAGAACACATCCGCTTGATAAGGTGCGCAATATCGGCATCATGGCTCACATCGACGCCGGTAAAACAACCACCACCGAGCGAATTCTGTACTATACAGGCCGTGTGCACCGTGTAGGAGAAACCCACGAAGGCGCAGCCACCATGGACTGGATGGCACAGGAGAAGGAGCGCGGTATCACCATTACATCCGCTGCAACCACCTGCGTCTGGAAGGGTCATACCATCAACATCATCGACACCCCGGGCCACGTCGACTTTACCGTCGAAGTGGAGCGTTCTTTGCGTGTTCTGGACGGTGCCGTTGCGGTGTTTGATGCTAAAGCAGGCGTTGAGCCCCAAAGTGAAATGGTCTGGAAACAAGCCGAAACCTACAAGGTACCCCGTATGGCTTATGTCAACAAGATGGACACCGTAGGCGCGGACTTTTTTCATTCCATCGAAATGATGAAAAACCGCCTGCACGCGAACGCGGTTGCAGTACAGTTACCCATTGGCAAGGAAAGCGATTTTACCGGCATTATCGACCTGGTCAGAATGCGTGCCGAAGTCTACTATGACGATGATGGCAACGATGTACGTGACGAGGAGATTCCCGCCGACCTTCGTGAGCTTGCCGACGAATATCACATGAAGCTTTTGGAAGCGGTCGCCGAAACCGATGACACCCTGATGGAAAAGTTCTTTGCGGGCGAAACCATCACCGAGGAAGAGATGGACGCCGCTATCCGAAAGACCACCATCGCCAACAAAATGACCCCTGTGTTTTGTGGCACCAGTTACCGCAACAAGGGTGTTCAGCCATTGCTTGACGGCATTGTCAAGTATATGCCCTCACCTGTGGACATTCCCGCGATTACCGGCACCCATCCCCGTAATCCCGAAAAGGTGATGGAGCGCCATCCTTCCGATGACGAGCCTTTTTCTGCCCTCGCCTTTAAAATCGCGGTCGATCCTTTTGTTGGCAAGTTGGCTTTCTTCCGTGTCTATTCGGGCATGGTCGAAACCAACACCTACGTTTACAACTCAACCAAGGGCAAGCGTGAGCGCTTCAGTCGTATTCTCAAGATGCACGCCAACCACCGGGAAGATGTGGTCGGCGTTTGCACCGGCGATATCGCCGCGGCTGTGGGCCTTCGAGATACCACCACAGGCGACACCCTTTGCGATGAGAAAAACCCTATCATTCTTGAAGATATGGAGTTCCCCGAGCCCGTTATCCGTGTAGCCATAGAGCCTAAAACCAAGGCCGGCCAAGAAAGGATGACCAACGCTCTAATGCGCCTGGCCGAGGAAGACCCTACTTTTAAGTCCTACACCGACGAGGAAACGGGTCAGACCATCATTGCCGGCATGGGCGAATTGCACCTTGAAATTATTGTTGACCGCATGGTGCGGGAGTTCAAGGTGGAAGCCAGCGTTGGCAAGCCGCAGGTTGCCTATAAGGAAACCATTTCCCGCCAAGCCCGGGGCGAAGGCCGTTATGTGCGCCAGACCGGCGGTCACGGCCAGTATGGTCACTGCATTATTGAGATTATGCCTACAGAGCCCGGTGAAGGCTACAGCTTTGAAAACAAAATCGTTGGCGGCGTCATTCCCAGGGAATACATTGCCCCCATCGACAACGGCATTCAGGAAGCTGCGAGCGCCGGCGTTTTAGGCGGCTACGAAGTGGTTGATTTCAAGGTGGCTGTGATAGATGGCTCCTACCACGAGGTGGACTCGTCCGAAATCGCCTTCAAGATCGCGGGCTCCCTGGCCTTTAAAGAGGCCCTGAAGAACGCCGAACCCAAGCTGCTTGAGCCTGTGATGATGGTGGAAGTCATCGTGCCCGACCAATACCTGGGCGACGTTATCGGTGACATTAACAGCCGCCGAGGCCGTGTCGACTCCATGGAAGCAAGGCAGCACGACCAGGTTGTACGCTCTTTCATACCGCTTAGCCAAATGTTTGGCTATGCTACCGACCTCAGATCCCGTACCCAAGGACGAGGCATGTTCACCATGGTTTTTGACCATTTTGAAGAAGTGCCCAAGTCCATCGCCGATAAGATACTCGGCAAATAAAAATGAATGGCCGCGATATAGCGGCGAAAGGATAAAGAACAATGGCAAAAGCAAAATTCGAACGCACCAAGCCTCACGTCAACATCGGCACGATCGGTCACGTTGACCACGGCAAGACCACCCTGACCGCCGCCATCACCATGGTGCTGTCCGCCGGTGGCCACGCCCAGGCCAAGCACTATGATGAGATTGACAAGGCCCCCGAAGAGAAGGCCCGTGGAATCACCATCAACACCTCTCACGTAGAGTACGAGACGGA
>JGI24712J26585_10000071_pt1 | contig 75906 bp, 80 predicted proteins | sample BioPla3DNA2_FD_26585 | JGI IMG/M metagenome (IMG submission 26585) | reverse complement strand
CCCCCTTCCAGCATTGATTATTATTCCCCCTTATGCTATAATATTTAAAATTATATGCTGAAAGGAACATTATTTTATGTCTACCAAAGACAAGGTGCTTCTTGAACTGGAAAATAATAAGGATAAGTTTATTTCTGGCTCCGCTCTGGCTAAAAAACTAAATGTTTCAAGAAATGCTATATGGAAGGCAATCAAATCGCTTGAATCCTCAGGCTGTATAATAGACGCAGTTACAAATAAAGGCTATCGATTATTGAAAGCCTCTGACAAAATCAGTGCTGAAGCGATAAAAAGCCTTCTTACAACTTCTTATATGGGAAGAGAAATTGAAATACTTCAAAAGATAGACTCCACCAATAACTATGCAAAGGAAATTGCAAAAAGCAATGCGATTAAACAGGGCTACACCATTATCTCCGAAACTCAGACAGCCGGAAAAGGACGAATGGGTAGGAGCTTTGAGTCGCCGCCTGACACGGGTATCTACATGAGCATTATCCTACGACCTAATTTTAGTATAGAATTAACTCAACTTTTGACCTCATGTGTTGCAGTAGCTGTTGCAGATGCTGTGGACAGGCTATATAATACGGACACAAAGATAAAGTGGGTTAATGACTTGTTCTTAAATAGCAAAAAATATTGTGGCATACTGACCGAAGCATCAATCAGCTTCGAATCAGGACAGCTTGAATACGCTATTATCGGTATCGGTATTAATGCCAAGAGTATCAAAAACAGTCTTTCTCCAGAAGTTTTAGAAATTGCAACCTCAATNGAGGACGAATGTGATAAGACTGTTACAAGAAACACTCTTATTGCCGAAATACTCAATAGCCTTGAAAAATATATCGAAAATATCGAATCCAAAAACTTCATGAACGAATATCGCAAGTGTTCCTTCATAATAGGTGAAACCGTTATCGTCACCTCCAACGGGGAATCAAAAAAAGCCCTCGCTGTCGACATCGACGACAATGCTGGACTTGTTGTTCGCTATGAAAATGGTACAACCGAAACCCTTAACTCAGGTGAGGCTAGGATTATTAAATCCTAGCCTTTTCGTAAACTTGTCGGTTGCTACTTACTATTACGCCTTATCGACTTATAAGGCTGCTGCCTCAAACTCCGATAAACTTTTTGAAAAAGCTTAACCAAGAAACTTTTATTTCAGATTACGGTAATCAAACAAACAGCTAAGTAAATAACAGGTGGATACCAGCCTCTATTTATGATACTTACCACCATGAGCTATCTGAAACACTCTATAAATCTGCTCCAAAAGCATGACTCTTGCAAGCTGATGAGGAAAAGTCATTTTCGACATTGACAATCTCAAATCAGCTTTATTTTTTACCTCATCAGAAAGCCCGAATGAACTACCTATGACAAATGAAATTGTGCTGTTGCCCATCACTCCCAGCTCGGATACTAGCTCCGACAGCTCCACACTTCCCAATTGCTTACCCTCAATGCAAAGTGCTATTACATATCCCTGAACATTCTTTAAAATCGCCTTTGCCTCAACCGACAATGCCTTTTCAATCTCCTTTTGTGACGGAGCATCGGACAGTCTGCACTCATCAATTTCAACAAGCTTAACTGAACAGAATCCATTAAGCCTCTTGAGATATTCTGAGCATGCTGACTGCAGGTAGCTTTCCTTCAGCTTTCCAACAGCTACTATTCTAATATTCAGCATTAAAAAACCACCATTTCACCTTTAGTCTGAACCGGTGCTGTCTGTAATATGTAATCACGATTTCGCTGAAACTGTTCAAGCCGGCTTGCAACAACTCCTTCAGCGATATCGGCTGTATTATTTTCTTGACTTAAATGCGATAAAATAAATCTTGTAGTACCTGTCTGAATCAATTTATAAATCTGCTCTGCACAGGATTTGTTTGATAAATGTCCATACTTGGACCTTATCCTGTTCTTGACATATGGAGGATAGCTGCCTAAGCTTAGCATTTGCTCATCGTAATTAGCCTCAATCAAAACCAAATCGCAGCCATGTAAATTTTCTTCAACAGTCTTTGTAACATGTCCTAAATCCGTACATAAGGCACATATCTTGCCATCCTCAGTTTTAATTCTATACCCGCAGCTCTGAGTAGAATCATGGGGAGTATCAAATGCTGTAATCTCCATACCTGCGACATTTACTGCCGAATTAACCTCCAATATCTGCGAGCTGCTATGAATTAAGTCATTATCAATAAGCGCTCTAAGGGTCTTCCCTTGTCCATAAATTGTAACCCCAGTATTTTTTGTAAGAATTTTCAGCCCCTTGACATGGTCAGAATGCTCATGAGTAATAAATACACCCTTAATCGCTGATATATCCAAATCGCAATCATGCATAGCCTGAGTAAGCTTTTTAAAGCTCACTCCAACATCAATCAATATTCCACTCTTTTTAGAGCCAAAAAAGGTTGCATTCCCCTTACTTGAACTGAACAATGGATACACCCTTGCCACCGACATTCTCCCTTCTAAAATTTATATATGCCATTTGTCCTTACGAATGTCTTAGGGCTATAATGCTTCCTTGATAATGTCAACACTTTCTGGAAAGCTTTTCTTTGATATTTCTGCTCCCAAACCCTGCAGCTTTAAATCCATATTTTCATATCCGCGCTCAATATGATATATATCCTCAATTTCAGTAATTCCATGTGCTGCAAGCCCTGCAATAATCAAGGCTGCTCCTGCTCTTAAATCACATGCTTTTACGGGCGCTCCCATCAGTTTCCCAGTGCCTTCAATAACGGCAACCTTTCCATCAACAGAAATATCAGCACCCATTCTTCTTAACTCATCAACATATCTAAAACGCTGTTCCCAGACTCCCTCAGTAACAATGCTTGTGCCCTCTGCAAGCGTCAAAAGTGTTGCAATCTGAGGCTGCATATCTGTTGGAAAACCGGGATGCGGCATTGTTTTCACATTTGATTTTACAAGTGGACCATCTATCCAGACTCTGATGCTATCGTCAAACTCTTCAATATTAACGCCTATCTTTTCAAGCTTTGCAGTAATTGGCTCCAAATGCTTAGGAATAATATTTTTAATAAGAACATCTCCACCTGTTGCAGCAGCGGCAACCATATATGTGCCTGCCTCAATCTGGTCAGGAATTATAGAATAGCAAGTAGAGCGTAATCTATCCACGCCTTTTATTTTTATTACATCAGTTCCTGCACCCATTATATCTGCACCCATAGAGTTTAGAAAGTTTGCCAAATCAACGATATGAGGCTCCTTAGCAGCATTTTCAATAACCGTCATTCCATTAGCCCTGACAGCAGCAAGCATTGCATTCATAGTAGCTCCGACTGAAACTACATCAAGATAAATCTGATTTCCAACCAGCTCACCATTAACATCAACCATTCCATGATCAATATTACATTCAGCACCCAATGCTGAAAAAGCCTTTAAATGCTGGTCTATCGGTCTGTCCCCCAAAGGACACCCACCCGGCATGGACACTCTTGCTTTTCCAAACTTTCCTAGCAATGCACCTAGAAAATAATATGATGCACGCATTTTTCTAGCACTTTCATATGGTACACAGAAGCTGTCAATTCCTCTAGGGTCAATTCTAAAGGTTGAAAAATTGATACTTTCAACCTTAGCGCCTATCTCTTGTAATATTTTCAAGCTTATAGATACATCGCTTATATCAGGAACATTTTCAAGAATACAGGGCTCATCTGACAAAATCACAGCTGGAATTATCGCAACAGCGGCATTTTTTGCACCACTTACTGTTATTTCTCCAAACAGTGGTCTTCCACCCTTGATGATGAATTTATCCAAATCATTCTCCCCTTATTTGCTCATAGCATGGTAGTTTTATTTCACTCTTTATCTGTAGTATGCTCAATCTAATGCTAAATATCCAATTTATTCTAAATTTATTATGTTTTCTTATAATTATTCTATTGTCCAGTGGATTTCACTACCATCGTATTTTACAACTGTCGCCTTTTCAATTACAATATCCTTAACAGGTTTATCCCTTTCATTTGTTTCAACCTGTGATATCTTATAAACTATATCCAGCCCGTCAATAACCTGTCCAAAAACCGTATATCCACCGTCAAGGAATGGTGTTCCACCTATTTCTTTATACTTCTCCTTAACCTCATCAGTATATGGCTTTCGACCATAATTTTGAATAATGCTTTTCTCATATCTATCAAGTGATGCATCAGTCTGCTTTTCACCTGTTACTATATAAAACTGACTTCCGTTAGTGCTTGTTCCTCTACTATTTGCATAAGCAACTGCACCCGCAAAGTGATATAGATTTGTTGAGGCGCCTCCCTCAAACTTACCTCCCCAGATACTTTCGCCACCTCTGCCTGTACCCTCAGGGTCACCACCTTGTATCATAAAGCCTTCAATTACCCTATGGAAGATAACTCCATCGTAATAACCCTTTTTAGCTAGGCCTTTGAAATTTTCTGCACCTTTATCTGCAAACTCATCAAATACCTTTATTTTTATATCGCCATAATCCTTAATTGTAAGGACAACAATCTCTTCACCCTTAGCCGGAGCTGTAAAATTCTGTATAGAATATTCAGGAACCTTTTCTTTCCCTTCCCCGCAGCCTGTTAAGCTACCTGCTATCATGACTGAACAAAGCATTACTGCAAGCACCTTTTTAAACATTTTTCACACCTCAATTTATATTTTTCAGTCCTTTTATTTTAACTCAAAATATTTTCTTACTAAATAAACATGTTTAACCTAGTTATTATACAACATCATTTCAGTTTTGTAAAGTAATTTCCAAGCATAGTTATTTTTATTGTAGGATTTGTCATTAATTGTTTAAACTTATTTCATTATCTCTGTTACTTTACATAATTATTTTAGAAATATTTTGTACAGACTTTATATACTCAATTATTTTGTATATGTTGAAATTTCTATGCTTTCTATTATTATATCCTCTTTGGGCTTATTTTTTTTATCTCCTAAATTAATTTCAACTGCTGTTATTTTATCTATAACATCAAAACCCTCATATGTTTGTGCAAAAATAGGATATATCTGCGAGAAATTGGGGATTCCACCCTTTTCTATAAAAGCATTTGCAAGCTTATCGCTTTTATTTGCCTCTAAAAGAGCATTTTTAGTTTCCTCATCAAATTTAATTGAGTTCAGCACCACAAACTTACTACTTGTATATTCGTTAGTCTCTCCCTTTAACTTTTCCAAAAAACTCTGCTCCCCCTGATATGGCAAGGTGCAAAATGCCCCCTTAAACGGCCAAAGGTTTTCACTTATCTCAACAGGAGCCTTTTGATGTTCAGCCTCAAAATCAATTTCAGCCAAGCCATCTGCATCCTTGCTACCCGCCGAAAAACAAATACCCGGTTCAACCTTGTAAATATATGTTCCGTCGTAATATCCGCTTTCAGCCAATGCAATAAAATTCTCAACAGTTTTCGGAGCCTCCTTAGGGTAAAGCACAGCCCTTATCTCACCTAAATTTGTCTTAATAATTGCAATGGGATCGCCCACCTTTACGCCATCAAGTTGAACAAGCTGCACCTGTGACAAATCAATATATTTTTGTTCCGTAGCAGTGCATGACTTAAAACCCAAAGCAATCGCCATAACAAAGGTTACTGCTGCAAAGCATAGTAAAATTGCGGTTAATGTTGATTTACTTCTCATTTTTCCTCCGATTTATCTAGTCCATAAGCTGATTTCCCAGCTATTTTTTTGTTATTTTAGTACCCTGTCTTGTTTCCTCAACAATATATCCCATGCTTGAAATCTTATCTCTAATTTCATCTGCAAGAGCAAAATTCTTTTCCTTTCTTGCCTGTGCTCTTTGTTCAACAAGGTCAAGAATTTCTTGTGGTATCTCCGACTTTTTATCCCTATTATACATTAGCCCCAAGACACCTGTCAGCTCATCAAAAAGCTCCGCACCGGCGATAAGCTGCTCCTTTGAGGTATTACTGTCAGCAGACATTATGTTTAATTCCCTTACAAGTTCAAATATAGCTGCAATTCCATCAGCAGTGTTCAAATCGTCGTCCATAGCAGCAATAAACTGCTCCTTGCGTTTTGCAAAAATCTGCTTTGCATCATCAGTTATTTCTCCCAATTTTGCAACGCTAATTGCTCTATCAAGGCTTTCTCTGCAATTATATAAACGCTCAAGTGACGCCTTACACGCCTCAAGCAGTTCAATGCTATAATTAATAGGACTTCTGTAATGAGCCTGAACCATCATGTAACGGACAACCTCATAGCCGTATTTTTCAGCCACTTCCCTTGCTGTAAAAAAGTTTCCAAGAGATTTTGACATTTTCTTATTATCAACATTTATATAGCCATTGTGCATCCAGTATTTAGCAAGAGGGACACCTGTTGCAGCCTCACTTTGTGCAATTTCATTCTCATGATGAGGAAAAATCAAATCCTGTCCACCACAGTGAATATCAAGCGTGCTTCCCACATGATAGCGTGACATTGCTGAACATTCTATATGCCAACCAGGTCTGCCCTTGCCCCAAGGAGAATCCCAATATGGCTCACCGGGCTTTGCCGCTTTCCAAATTGCAAAATCAAGTGCGTCTTCCTTCTGATCATTAACATCAATTCTTGCTCCGCTTTGCAAATCCTCAATCGGCATTTTTGACAGCTTGCCATACTCCTCAAATTTCAACGCTCTGAAATAGACATCACCATTCTTCTCATAGGCATAGCCCTTGTCAACCAGTACCTTGATTATATCAATAATCGTATCCATGTTTTCAGTAACCTTAGGGTGAATATCAGCATCCAGAACATTCAATGCCCTTGCATCCTTCATATACTCTTCTATATATTTTTCAGATATCTCAACGGAGGCAACTCCCTCCTCATTTGCCTTCTTTATAATCTTATCATCAACATCTGTAAAATTCTGAATATAATTTACTTCATATCCCCTATACATCAAATATCTTCTAAGCACATCAAATGCACAAATCGGTCTTGCATTACCTATATGAATCAAATTGTAAACAGTAGGTCCACAAGCATAAATATTAACTTTCTTGCCCCCAACAGGAACAAACTCTTCCTTTGTTTTTGTCATCGTATTATATATTTTCATTGACTCTTACTCCTCTTTTCGACTGTTGCGCTGCTCGCACTCACGCAATTCCTCATTAAGATGCTCTATCATTTGTCTTAACCTGCATATCTCCTGTGATACAGGGTCTGGTATATGAATCTGATCCAAATCGGTTGCAACCCTCATCCCATCACGCTTTACTATCCTTGCAGGAACACCTACCGCTGTGCAGTTAGGTGGAATTTCATTAAGCACAACTGCATTAGCAGCAATCTTAACATTATCACCGACCTTGAATGGACCAAGCACCTTTGCTCCAGCACCCACCATGACATTATTACCTAATGTAGGATGCCTTTTTCCCTTTTCTTTACCTGTACCACCAAGTGTTACGCCCTGGTATAAAATACAGTTGTCCCCAATTTCTGTTGTTTCTCCAATAACAACGCCCATTCCGTGATCAATAAACAATCCTTTCCCAATTTTTGCCCCCGGATGAATTTCTATTCCTGTAAAAAATCTTGACACCTGCGAAATAATTCTCGCAATAGTATACATCTTTCTCCTGTAGAACCAATTTGCCTTTCTATAACTCCTAACAGCATGCAGACCTGAGTATGTAAGCCATATTTCAAATGAACTCCTTGCTGCAGGATCACGTTGCTTAATTAACTCAATTTCTTCTCTAAGCGTTTTGAACATTGTAATATCACCAACCTAAACAAAAATCGCCCCCTGATGCCATCTGCTTCAAAAGGCGGTTATACATACCACAATTTTGTCATAAATGCAAGCTAATGCTAATGTAAGCAAATGCAAACATAAATTATGGTCATTAAGAAGTATTAGGCAAATAGCCCTTTTAATTTTCAAACATTAATGTATTCCAATGCATAATCTGTAAGGTTCTTTTTCTCTTCCGTCCTTGGAAACTTCTTTGTCAACAATACTTTGTCCTCAGGCAAATTGACGCAATAAATCGTTCCATGAACAAAGATAACATCGTAAATCTTTACATAAAAGCCATCTTCTTATTCATAGATTTCGGCAACATTACCCTTTCGTGTTTTTCTGAAAATACTGTCCTGTGGTGAAAAATCTACCCTATGCATAATGTCCTCCATTCAGAAATAAATTCATTTTCCGTATGACTAACCTGCAAATTACACAATATGTGTAGGTATATAACATTATATACAATACACAGAACTTTGTCAATAATTTATATGGTATTTTTTATTAACATAATTCCCTATATTTTATTTATTTTAGGAGGCTTATATGCGTATAAACTGTTATTTCTCAGTATCAATATACTTCCCAAAAGCCTTGAGATAAACTAATCCTGAAATTATGGTCAAGGCAGTTGAAATCCATATCAAAACCTGTATGATTATATTTATAATATTCCCTGTATTTGCTGATATATTAAATGCAAAATCATTTAAAATACTGAGCCATAACAAAGCAAAAATTATTGTAATCATTGTAAAGGCGGTCTTGAGCTTACCCCATATTCCTGCTGGAACAACAACACCCTCATCTGCTACAACAAGCCTTAAACCAGAAACCATAAATTCTCTTGTAATGATAATTATAAGTGGAATTGCACCCATTACCTTTAAATCAACAAATACTGCTAATGTCGATATTACAAGCACCTTATCAGCAAGCGGGTCAAGAAATTTCCCAAAGTTTGTAATGAGATTATTCTTCCTTGCAATATGCCCATCAAGAGCGTCCGTTGCTGATGCAACCATAAATATAATTAATGCTATTAGGTAATTATAAGGTACTGCTGTTAGATAAATAAAAAGCAAAAAAACAGGAACAAGACAACATCTTAGCAGGGTAAGTTTATTCGGTAAATTCATCAACCACAACTCCAATCAAATCATAGTCAAGATTTTTTGTAATTTTTATATCGACATAATCGCCAACCTTAAGCTCCTTATCAGATGTAAAATAAACCTTTCCATCAATATCTGGAGCATCAGCAGCTGAACGGCCGTAATAGCTTTCATTCGACTCATCATAACCCTCTACAACAGCTTCTACCACCTCGCCCAGTTTCTGAGCATTTTTCCTCTCAGATATAATGTGCTGCATATCCATAATAAGTTCAGCACGCTTTTGACGAAGTTCCTCATCAATCTGCCCGTCCATTTCAGCAGCAGGTGTACCCTCCTCCTCAGAATAAGCAAAACAGCCAAGCCTGTCAAATTCCATATCCTTTACAAATTCAGCGAGTGCAACATATTTTTCTCCACTTTCCTTCGGAAAGCCTGTAATAATCGTGGTCCTTAAAGTAACATTCGGAATCTTATCTCTGATTTTTGCGAATAAAGCCCTTAATTCCTCCTCACTGCCACTTCTATTCATAAGCCTTAAAATATCCTTGTCACAATGCTGAATCGGAATGTCCAGATATTTTACAATCTTCTCCTCACTTGCAATTACATCCAAAAGCTCGTCCGTAATTCTTTCGGGATAGCAATAAAGCACCCTTATCCACTTTACTCCATCAAGTCTGCATATCTCCTTGAGCAATTTAGGCAACCTGTACTCTTTATACAGGTCAATTCCATAGCGTGTACTGTCCTGTGCAATTACATTTATTTCAGTGACGCCATTCGCAACAAGCCATTTCGCTTCTTCAATGACCTCCTCCATAGGTACACTTCTATATCTTCCTCTTATCAACGGAATTGCACAATATGAGCAGAAATTACTGCAGCCTTCTGCAATTTTAAGATATGCAGAAAACGGCAAAGTGGAAATGACTCTCTCACCAGTGAGCCTTAGCTTTTCCTTGTCATCAAATTTAACCACTCTTTTTTCAGCAAGCACATTCTCAATAACATCGATAATGTCCTCATTACAACCAATTCCTATAACAGCATCTGCCTCTGGAAAAAGCTCTGCCATCTCCTCCTTATAGCGTTCAGCAAGACAGCCTGTAACGATAATCTTCTTGATACCCCCCTCAGATTTCATCTGGGAAAACTCAAGAATTGTATCAATAGCCTCCTCCTTTGCAGGTTGTATAAAGCCACAGGTGTTAATGACTACGATATCAGCCTCTTCAGCACTATTAATAATCTCATAGCCCTTATTTTTTATTTTATATAGCATTCGTTCGGAGTCAACAAGGTTTTTTGAACAACCAAGTGAGACCATCCCTATTTTTACAGACATTACCCATCTTCCTTTTGAATTAATTTATTGCTGATTATTTTATTTTAAAATTAAAAAACCAAAGCTATTCTTCTATTAAATCCCTTAAAACCTCATTAATTATACTAAAGCTGTAACCACGCCTTACCAAAGCTGCTTTAACCTTTTCTATACTCTTATAATCCCCTAAATTATCAGAATATTTCTTGTTAATAATCTCCTCTAGCCTCTCGTATGTTTCGTCCTCATATTCATCAAGAATATTCTCAATAATTTCCTGTGGAATTCCCTTTCGGTTCATCTCCTGTCTTACTCTATTGGGTCCATACTTCTTCCCATCAAATAGCTTTCTGGCAAGGTTTTCAGCATAGCGTCTGTCATCTATAAGACCCCTTTCAGCAAGACTGTCAAGCACCTCAAAGCATATGTCCTCATCATAATTCTTCTCCAGCTTTTCAAGAAGCTCAATATAAGAATAGTCCTTATAATCAAGAAGATACAGTGCTCTCTCCCTTGCTCTTCGACTTTCCGAAGCCCTTAATATTTCTTCAAGTTCACTTTTATCAAGCTCCATGCCCTGAGTTAAGCCAAAATCATAAACAATATCCCTATGAAAAAATAGCTTTTCTTCATCATCAAGCTCAACGCAATAAACCTTGCCCTTATACAATTCAACTGATGTAATCCTCATTATTAATCTTCTCCGACAGGTGTAAATTCCTCAAAGTCGTCATCAGCGTCAATAATTACCTCATCTTTGTTCATCTCAAGTTGCTTCTTTACACTTGCAAGCACTGCTGATTCCTTTGCCTTCTCCTCTTTCTTACTCTTTTTTGATACCATAACAATACTTGATGCATTCGCCTTTATTGCCTCTTCAATTTCAAGCGAAATTTCGGGATTATTAACAAGCCATTCCTTAGCATTCTCCCTGCCCTGTCCAATTTTTGTATCCTTATAACTAAACCATGAGCCGCTTTTTTTAATTATGTCAAGTTCTACCGCAAGGTCAATTATTTCACCAGTCCTTGACACACCCTTACCAAAGATAATATCAAATTCACATTCCTTAAAAGGAGGTGCCAGCTTATTTTTTACAACCTTACACTTAGTCTTGTTGCCGACATGCTCATTTCCATCTTTAATAGCCTCACCTTTTCGAACATCAATTCTTATTGAGGAATAAAACTTCAATGCTCGACCACCAGGAGTTGTTTCAGGACTTCCAAACATAACTCCAATCTTTTCTCTTACCTGATTTATAAATATCGCAACACAATTTGATTTTGCAATTACTGAGGTCAGCTTTCTCATCGCCTGTGACATAAGCCTTGCAAGCTGTCCGACATGAGTATCGCCCATTTCTCCGTCAATTTCCGCCTTTGTAACCATTGCTGCGACAGAGTCAATTATCAACACATCAATAGCACCAGAACGAACCAGAGCCTCAGCAATTTCAAGTGCCTGTTCACCACTATCAGGCTGTGAAATCAACAGATTGTCTATATTAATCCCAAGTGCAGCTGCATAAATCGGGTCCAGTGCGTGCTCTACATCTATGAATGCAACCTCACCGCCCCTTTTCTGTGCCTCAGCAACAATGTGTAAGGCAACAGTTGTTTTACCTGAGCTTTCAGGACCGAATATCTCCACTATTCTGCCGCGTGGAACACCTCCGATTCCTAAAGCCATATCTAGTGTTAACGAACCTGTCGGGATTACATCAACATTCATTTGCTTGTTTTCTCCAAGCCTCATTACAGCTCCTGCACCATATGTTTTTTCAATATGTGCAATCGCATTTTCTAACGCTTTCTTCTTCTCCTCAGCAGTGGATGGAATTACAAGCACCTGTTTTTTTGAATTCGACTTTGCCATAAATACCCTCCTGTCTTATTTATCACCCTTTATTCCAGCAACAACTCTTATTATTCCATTCAAATCACATCTGTAATCAATGTCCCTAAAGCTATTCTGCTCCAATATTTCTTTAACAGAATCCTCCTGCTTTATGCCAATTTCAAAAGCCAAGAGTCCTCCTGTTTTCAAAGACCTACCCCACTTTTCTGTAATTTCTCTATAAAATGTCATACCCTCTTCTCCACCGTATAAAGCCATTTTAGGTTCGAATGAAACCTCTTTCTGAAGGCTTTTAAAATCCTCATCGGTGAGATATGGAGGGTTTGAAACTATAATATCCAACTCATTAAAGCTGTCCACAACATTTGTATCAAGCACATCTCCGACAACAAGCTGTACTGCTGAAGAGTTAAGCTCTATGTTCTGTCTGAGATAATCAGCAGCACCTTGCGATACCTCAACTGCATGAATCTGAGCATTCGGTATGTTTTTATCTATCGCAATTGCGATACAGCCGCTTCCACTACAAAGGTCAACAATTTTCGGGTCAGTCATATCCCTTGCAAATTCCAGTACATAATCAACAAGCGTTTCTGTATCTGGGCGTGGAATCAGCACACCCTCTCCAAGCTTAAAGGGAAGACCATAAAACTCCCACTCTCCCAGTATGTATTGCAGAGGATAGCCCTCGATACGCTTATTAAGCATCTCCTGAAGACGCTTGACCTGACTTTCCCCGACAATTATTTGAGAATTAATAAGTACATTTATCCTCGTCTTAAACAGACTCTCAATAATACAAGCAGCCTCAAAACGATAATTTTCTATTCCTTTAGCTTTTAATATCGCCTTTGAATTAGCATAAATATCCCTAACAGTTACCACAAATCATCCTCCAAATCCTCAGGAATACAAGGCTTGATAGCTGCAATTGCAACCTCTATCTGTTTATCATCAGGTTCTCTTGTGGTAAGCTTTTGTAATTGCAGACCGGGAGCAGAAATAATTCTTGTAATTACATTGTCATATCTGCCCGCAAGGCGAATAATTTCNTAAGAAATCCCTACGATAAGCGGCATTAATACAAGTTTCATGCCAACCCTTACAAGAGTACTNCCCCAGCTTAAAAAGCTNAATACAAATATTCCGACTATAAGAACAAGGAAAATAAAGCTGGTTCCACACCTCGGATGAAATCGGCTCTGTTTCCTTACATTTTCAACATTTAACTCCTCACCCGCCTCATGACAGGCAATTGTCTTATGCTCTGCGCCATGATATTCATAGGTACGCTTTATATCCTTCATCAAGGAAGTAAATCCTAGATAAAGTACAAAAATAATAATCTTTATAATGCCCTCAAGAAATGTTTTCAATATGCTGTAATCCTTAATCGGCTTAATAAGTCCAACAGTTTTTGTGGGCAGATACATAAAAAGAAACATAGCAACAGCAACACTTACAATAACTGCCAGAACCATAAAAACAGACATTATCTTTTCGCCAAATTTATCGTCAAGCCACTTCTCAAATTTCGTCATTTCCTCTTGCGGATTATCCTCATCCATCTGCTTTTCGGCTGATTTCATAAGGCATCTGTACCCATCAACCAGTGAGATGATAAAATTAAAAATCCCCCTTACAAAAGGAATTTTTCTATACCAAGGAGCATTTTTCCCGTTCTTTTCATCCCATACCTCAAGGTCAATTTCACCGTTAGGAAGCCTGCAAGCCATTGCAGACTTATAACTCCCCTTCATCATAACGCCCTCAATAAGTGCCTGACCTCCTATTTTCGATTTATGGTTTTTCTTTTTCCTTTTCTCATCTGCCATATTAATCTCCTCTCGAGGCATAAACTATGTCCTTTTTTCAGCTGGCAAGGTTATTACAACTGTTGTTCCAACACCCTCTTCGCTCAGAACAGTAAGTGTTCCACCATGCATGGTAACTATCTCATCAGCAACTGCAAGACCGATTCCTGAGCCCCTTCTAGAATGATTTGCCTTATAGAACTTTGTTTTTATTCTCGGCAAATCTGACTCTTTTATTCCACAGCCCATATCTGCGATAACTATCTGAACATTACCATCATTTTCTGTAGCTTCAATAGTTACTGAACCACCAAAGTCTGAATATTTTATTGCATTATCTATAATATTGATAAAAACCTGTTTTATCCTACTCTTATCACCATATACAATGGGTAGCATTTCAGGCTCATTGTAAATTATATCTATGCCCTCTTTTCTTGCCTTGTCAGTATAAATTAAAACTGCCTCTCCCAACTCTGCAAGTATATCCATATTTTCCATCTGAAGTGCAAATCGCCCATTCTGCATTCTTGAAAAATCAAGCAATTCCTCAACCATTCTGGACAAACGCTCAGTTTCGTTTACAATAACAGCAATACCCTTTTGCATCATCTCAGCGTCATTACTCTCATTAAGCGTTTCTGCCCAACCTTTTATAGCAGTAAGNGGTGTTCGCAGTTCATGTGATACTGACGAAATAAACTCATTCTTCATTGTTTCAGCAAAGGACAATTCATCAGCCATATTATTAATCGCAACACACAGATTACCTATCTCATCTTGACTGTTGTGCTTAATTCTTACAGAAAAATCACCCGTTGCATATTTTGTTGCAATCGCACTTATCTGTTGAATCGGCTTAACAATGGAGCCAACAAAGTACATTCCCGAAAACATCAACATTAAAAGCACCACAACGCAAATACAGGTCACCATAATAATCAGATTTCTGATATGGTCATCAATTTCCTTAAGAGAGGAAACAACCCTTATCGCACTGTAGTCGCTGTTTATATTCGAAATCGGATATGACATAGCAATAACCTTTTCACCAGTCGGCTGTTTGGTAATACCCATGCCGATTGACTCCTCACTATTCTTCATGCTCTCATAATCAGGCATGGGCATTGTTTCTCCCGGTGAAAAACCAGATGAGGTAAGTATAACCTTTCCTTTAGAGTTAATAACCATTAACTCCATTTTATCCTTATCGGAAAAGCTCTCAACCATCTCCCTTATCTCGCCTGCAAAATTGGTATTACTATCTTGGGAATATATAGTTAAAACTCCAGCAATTTCATTAGCCTTTGATTTCATATACTCCCTTGCAGAATTATAATAAAAACTTTGAATAGCAAAGATAAAGGCAAGCTCAATAACAATAAGTATTAGAAGAATTACAAAAAAATTATTAAATATCCATCTATTTATTATGCTCTTTTTAGTGATATTCATCATTCTTTTCATTATACACCACTTCTGTCGGCTCGGACATTCAACCAATCCTCATTATATTATTTATCGTTCCACTTATATCCATAGCCCCAAATAGTGAGGATATACTGTGGATTAGAAGGCTCGTCTTCTATCTTCATTCTGATTCGCCTTATATTAACATCAACAATTTTATCATCGCCAAAATAATTATCTCCCCAAATGTGGTTAAGAATACTTGAACGGTCAAGTGCTGTATTCTTATTATTCATAAAATATTCAAGTATCTGGTACTCAACCTGTGTCAGGTCGATATTCTTGCCATTCTTTGTAACAGTCCTGCTTTTCAAATTAAGTACAAATGGACCTGATTCAATTATTGCAGCCTTTTCATTCTTATTAAAGCTCATGCAAACCCTACGGTATATCGCATCAACCCTTGCAGTAAGCTCGGATGGAGAAAAAGGCTTTGTGATATAGTCATCTGCACCTATCATAAGCCCGCTGATTTTATCCATTTCCTGTGTTTTTGCTGTAAGCATTATAATTCCTAAGGTAGAGCTTTTCTCCCTCAATTTTTTGCATACAGTAAATCCATCAATTCCTGGCATCATAATGTCCAGCAATACAATGTCAAAATTCCCTCTCTCCTGCTCAAAGGTTTTAAGAGCATCCTCCCCGCAGTTGACATCAACAACATCATAGCCTGCACGCTTTAAATTAATTACAACAAAATCTCTTATAACATCCTCGTCTTCACATACTAAAATACGTTTCATAAAAGAACCTCCTTCAATTAAACATATGCCCGATGCCCATTACTATTCGATTACCATCAAATTAAACATAACTTCACTTTTAGTCGGCACAAGTGGTTCCTGCGTATCCGGTGATATCCACACTAGATAGCCAACCTCACCCTTTGTTTTCATTACCTCATAGCCTTCATTACTTTTATCCTCAATATTCCCTTTTTCTACAACTGCAATGCGCATTAATTCCTTCATATTTTCTTTAAGCTGTCCGTCATATTTGCATATAACAACCTCATCATTTATACTGTCAATTTTTGCAGTCACCTGTCCTTGCCATCTGCTTGGGAACATAAAAGAATATCCTTTAGTTATGCTGTAATAGCTTTCATATTTTTTTACAAGCGTATTATTCTCAAACACAAACCAATTTGTCTTATACAGTCTTTCTGGCTCAGGATAATCACCATAGCCGGAGAAAACCTCATTAATCGGAATCTCAAGCACGCTATCTCCGTCAATATCCATAGTTTTATTTGAAGCAGGTCTTATTACATTTAAGTCTTTGCCCATATCCATTTCGGATATTCTTCCATATCTGGGTCTTAAAAGTCCGTTCTCAAATGTAAAAATTTCCGTCTGCAACGCATTTGCTCCAATTACCTCATCAATGTAAATACCTCTGACGCCATTATCAACCAGCCCATAAATCAACTGCTTGAACTCCACGATATTTGTATTAAGCTCAACAAAACTCTCAAGATATTTACATTCCGAGCTAAGCTTTAAAACTCTTGCTCTTGCTTTTTTTGAGGCTGTCTGATTTACAACAATNAGCAATTCGTTATTCCCGTCATTATCCAAATCCCTTACATCCAGAATTGAATATGCCTCTGAGAGATTTTTCTTCAAAACCCCATCCTTGTAATTGTAAACAATAACCTGTTTTTCATCAGGATTTACCATCGTGTATCCAACAATAATATTCATTCGGTCAGCTTCGCCAAGCCTTGAAATTATTACTCTCTCAACCTCAACGCCCTCTGCTGAATAATCGTAAACGGAGCTCCACTCACCATCTACCTTATCAAGTATATTTATTCTGAGTGATTTCCCTTCCGCCTTAATGGACTCAAGTTCATAGAAAACTATCGCCTCATCCTCATCATCAGAGTCAATATCATCAACAATAAAGGCAGAAAGATTTGCTCCCGACTTAGGATACTTCAAACTGATTTTTGAGTTGACACTCTTTATCAGAGCCTGATAAATCTGTTCCTGTTCCTCACTAAGCTTTGGTGGTATCAGCATAGTATCTACTCCAGCATTAACAGCACATCCCGTAAAAATAATCACTATCAGAGCTATTGCTGCAAGCATTCTTATTTTCACTGACACTCCACCTTCCTATACAATTATATTCTACCTATCTTCTATATTTACATACTTTTTTGACTTAGCTATCGCCTTATATGCCGGACGAATAATTCTATTGCAGGTTAAAATTTCTTCTATACGATGTGCTGCCCAACCAGCCATTCTTGATATTGCAAAAAGAGGTGTATATAAATCCTGAGGGATACCCAGCATTTTATAAACAAGTCCTGAATACATATCAACATTTGCACAAATAATCTTATTCTCTCCTCTAACCTCTTTAAACATTTCAGGAGTAAGCCTTTCTATTGTTTCAAGCAACTTAAACTCTGCCTCAATTTCTGTTCCTCTAGCCANTGCTGACGCTTTCCTCTTCAAAATCTTCTCCCTAGGGTCTGATAAGGTATAAACAGCATGTCCCATACCATAGATAAGTCCTGAGTGGTCATTTGCTTCCTTCCTCAAAATCTTTTTCATATGGTCTGCAACCTGTCCTTCATTTGTCCAGTCCTTAACATTTGTCTTAAAGTCTTCAAGCATTTCCATAACCTTAATATTAGCTCCACCATGCCTATGGCCTTTAAGTGAACCTATTGCTGCTGAATACGCTGAATAAGCGTCTGTTCCAGAGGATGTAAGAACCCTGCAGGTGAATGTTGAATTGTTTCCACCACCATGCTCAGCATGTAATATTAGCAATGCGTCAAGCAATTTTGCTTCTTCATCTGTATATGCTCTATCGGCTCTTAGCATTGAAAGAATTGATTGTGCAGTATTCTCCTCTGGATTAAGAGGGTGCATAATCATACTCTCATTGCAATAATGGCTCTTTTTAACTTGATAAGCAGCAGTCATAATCACAGGCAATTTTGAAATAATGCTGATAGCNGTATACATTTCACTTTCGATACCTTTTTCTTCTGCATAATCATCATAAGAATACANAGCAAGCACCGAACGGGCTAGCTTATTCATGATATTTGGTGAAGGAGCCTTTAAAATCATATCGACAATAAAGCCCTCAGGTAATTCCCTCGATTTGGAAATAAATTTAGAAAAGCAATCCAAGCCTTCCTTATCGGGCAATTCACCAAACAAGAGAAGATAAACGACCTCTTCAAAGCCGAATCTATCAGTTTTTTCTACATTCTCTATAATATCTTTTACATTATAGCCTCTGTATATTAGCTCACCCTCCATAGGTTCGCGTTCGCCTTCGTTTACTATGTATCCGTGAACATTACAGATATTGGTTATGCCAGCTAAAACTCCAGTACCGTCGTTTTTTCTTAAACCTCTTTTTACATTGAACTTATCATACAATTTGGTATCAATTTGTGAATTTTTAATTAATTTATCACATAGATTTTTGATGCTATACAGCTCGTTATTTGCATGCAAATTAGACCACCTCTTCCTTTAATCTTAACCTAATTATTATACACTAAAAAAAAATCACTGTCAACAGATTAAAGTATGGGATTATTGCGTATGTTATTTAATAATGAGTTACTCTTTATTTATTATGTTTAGCCTTTTTATCTGTTTCCTAAGGCTTTGCTTTTACTTTATTGTTTTTTTGAGTATTCATAGGTTTTCTGTTCACTTCCTTGCCTGCACATAGAATCAAATGGTATTATACCAACCAATAAAACAAAAGTAAAACCAAAAATAAATTTTTATGTATATATCACACTATCATCGCAAATAATACCCTATGCAAACCTATTTCAATAATAAGGAGGTTAATATGTCTTTTAGAATAAGTAAAAGTACTTTCGCCATGTCAAATCCACCAACCATAAAAGCATTTTCAAGTACTGTCAGCTCAAAAGAAGGCGAAGGCCCGCTTGGATCTTGCTTTGATGTAGTCGAAAACGATACACACTTCGGACAGGAAACTTGGGAACAAGCTGAAAGCGAACTTCAAAAGCAAACTGTCAAACGGGCTATCAAAAAGGCTGGCATCACCCCTGAAGATGTAAACTTTATCTTCGCAGGCGACCTCATCAACCAATGCATAGGCAGTGCCTATGGAATACGTGAACTTAATATACCCTTTCTCGGACTGTATGGAGCTTGCTCAACTATGGCAGAAGGCCTGCTTCTTGCAACCCTTCTTGCAGACAACGGAGTCGGAGATAATATCGTCGCTACAACCTCCTCACATTTCTCAACAGCAGAACGACAGTTTCGATTTCCACTCTCATATGGCTCACAGCGTACCCCCACAGCCCAATGGACCTGTACCGCCTCCGGTGCCGTTGTGGTTTCCCAATCGTATCAAGCACCTTTCCTTCGTGCTGTTACAATAGGAAAGGTAGTCGATTTAGGCGTTACCGATATGAACAACATGGGCGCTGCAATGGCTCCTGCTGCTGCTGACACAATTAAAACTCATCTTAATGATATGGGTAAAAGCCCAACCGACTATGACTACATTGTAACAGGCGATTTAGGTATCACAGGAAGCAAGCTGCTTCTTGAAATTTTAAAGAAAGAGAATATTGACATCTCAAGCGTTCATAAGGACTGCGGAGTAATGATTTTCGACCCTGAAAAGCAGGATACTCATGCTGGTGGTTCTGGTTGTGGCTGTTCTGCAAGTGTACTTTGTGGTTATTTTCTGCCAAAGCTTGCATCAGGTGAGATAAAAAACATACTCTTTGCTGCGACAGGTGCTTTAATGTCACCAACTGCAATACAACAGGGCGAATCAATCCCATCTATTTCACACCTTGTTCATATTTCAAATTTAAAGGAGTGATAATCTATGGAATTTTTATGGGCATTCATCATCGGCGGCTTGTTTTGTGCCGTAGGACAAGTTCTGATTGATTACACAAAGCTGACTCCTGCAAGAATATTGGTCGCATTTGTTGTAATAGGAGTTGTTCTTTCAGCATTAAATCTATATCAACCTATTATTGATTTTGCTGGTGCGGGAGCAAGCGTTCCTCTTACAGGCTTTGGACATATACTTGCAGACGGTGTAAGAAAAGCTATTGATAAAGATGGCTTCCTTGGAATATTCACAGGTGGTCTGACATCTGCTGCTGGAGGAATAACTGCCGCATTAATCTTTGGATTATGCATATCATTGATTTTCCAACCTAAGGATAAGTAAAATTTAAATAAAAAAGCAACTAATCTTATGATTAGTCGCTTTTACATATCTATTCAAAAATAAATTTGACAAAATACCTTGTTTGAACATAATTTTTACTTCTGCCCCAGTTTACATCTATCTGAACAATACATCCATCAAGTGGTTCAGAAATCGAACCTGTTGGTATTTCCAGTTTAGTCAGATCCTTAGCGATCAATTCGCCGTCCATTTTATAAAAGCTGTATAAAATTTGTCCTGTATAATTACCCCTGAACAAAACCTGAGCATTAGAAGGTGCTTTTATTATATTTTTATTATCAGTTTCCGTTTTAGCTTCTGTTTCTGTCGCAGACTCAGTCAACCCTGCATTAGCAAAATCAGGGTTTTGATTCACAGAAGGTATATCATCAAAAATATCCAAAATATCAGGCTGTTTATAATTGACATTGATATTGTCCTTATAAACCTTTTTTATTTTATGGCCCTCTAAGGATATTGTGGAATCTTCTGAAATTATTTCAACCTTACCTATATCAACCTTAGGCTCTCTGTTTAACACAAAGTAAATCCCGGCAATCAGAATTACAAAACAGATTCCAACACCTATTATCCTTTTCAAAAGTCAATCACCTCTAAAATAATATAGCACATTTTATTCTTACTGTCAATTAGTCTTATCCACAAAAAGCAACATTTTTTCACAGCCTTTTTTAACCTTTAATCTTAATATTCATGCTTTATTAATTAAAAGTAAACAACACAGCAATACTGTTTAAGTATGCTGTGTTGCTCATTATCACGTCGACTAAACATGATAACAAAAAATATATTAAATTAAATTGGAAGGCATTTTATTCGTAATCTACAACATCAACCCATGAAAGAAGTAAATCACGCTCTTCCTTGTTCCCCTTTACGGATTGCGAAGCCGCAACGATAGGCAGCCATTTTTGAATATACTGCTTTGCAGTATCACTTTTCTTGCAGAATAAATCAAGATATTCCTTTGCACCATTAATATCATTTGCAAGCCAGAAAAGCAGATATGTTCTTGCTACATCCGCTGAGGCATTTCCCTGTGTCGCATGNGCCCAGTCAATAATATAGGCTGTACCATCGTCCTTAATAATGACATTACTTGGATTAAAGTCACCGTGACACACCTTTGTATGCTTAGGCATGGCTTCTAATCTTGTATGCAGGTCATATCGTGTAGTTGCATCTAAATCAGCCTCTGAGATTTTACGATTCATCTTATCCTTCAGCTTATTAAGCAAAGGAGCCCTTTTAGAGTGAATCTCCATCTGCAAATCGACAAGCATCTCTAAATATTCCGATTTCTTTTCTGGATTCTCTTCCATAAGCTGCGCAAGAGTCTTTCCTTCGATAAATTCAGTGATTATGGACCATTTATTGTCTATCTTTGTAACCTCAATTATCTTAGGAATAGAAAGACCTGTTTCTTCTACTCTTGCCTGATTGAGTGCTTCATTGAGAATATCAGATTTAGAATAGTTCTCATTGAAAACCTTAATCGCCTTATCGCCATCACGGTATACGGTTTTCATCGGCCTTGTAGCAATAACATTGTCTAATTTCATCTTCCATACCTCCTTATACTTTTTCATGTGTGCCATAATATGCATTTAGATACATCTGCCTAATCTCACTCATCAATGGATAGCGTGGATTTGCACCTGTACATTGGTCATCAAACGCCTGTTCAACCATTTCATCAAGGCTGTCAAGGAAGGCTTGCTCATCAATACCGTATTCCTTAATGCTCTTTTTAATACCAACCTTTTCTTTTAATTCATCAATTGCATTAATCAAATTCTCCATCTTTTCAACATCGTTCTTGCCCTTTATTCCTAGATAATCGGCAATTTCAGCATATCTGGACAATGCATGTGGATACTGATATTGAGGGAATGTACCCATTTTTGCAGGCGCCTCACTTGAGTTAAATCTGATTACCTCAGTAATCAACAATGCATTTGCAACACCGTGAGGCAATTTATGGAACGCACCCAGCTTATGTGCCATAGAGTGGCAAATACCTAAGAACGCATTTGCAAAAGCCATTCCTGCCATAGTTGCAGCATTAGCCATCTTCTCCCTTGCAACAGGCTCATTAGGACCATTTTCATATGCCTTTGGCAAGTTTTCAAAAACCATCTTCATTGAACGCAATGCAAGGCTGTCAGTATAATCTGTTGCAAGCATTGATGCATATGCCTCTAATGAATGTGTCAATGCGTCAATACCAGATGCAGCTGTTAAGCCCTTCGGAGCATTCATCATCAAATCAGCATCTACAATCGCCATATTTGGCAATAGCTCATAATCAGCAAGAGGATATTTAACACCTGTTTGCTCATCAGTAATAACCGCAAATGGAGTTACCTCAGAGCCAGTACCTGCTGATGTTGGAATTGCAACAAAGTACGCCTTGTTACCCATCTTAGGGAAAGCATAAACTCTCTTGCGTATATCAGCAAAGCGCATTGCCATATCCATAAAATCAGCATTAGGGTGTTCATACAATACCCACATGATTTTAGCAGCATCCATTGGAGAACCTCCACCCACTGCTATAATACAATCAGGTTGGAACGCCTCCATAGCAGCAGCACCCTTTTTCGCACTTTCAAGTGTTGGGTCCGGTTCAACATCAAAGAATGTAGTATGCCTTATATTCAACTCATCAAGCTTATCAGTGATAGGCTTTGTATAATTATTTTCATATAGGAATTTATCAGTTACAATAAACACCTTTTTCTTGTCTAAAACAGACTTAATCTCCTCTAATGCAACAGGCAAGCAACCCTTTTTAATATAAATCTTTTCAGGAGCCCTAAACCAAAGCATATTCTCTCTCCTCTCAGCTACTATCTTTATATTAAGCAAATGCTTGACTCCGACATTTTCGGAAACGGAGTTGCCTCCCCAGCTACCGCAGCCTAAAGTAAGTGATGGGGCAAGATTGAAGTTATACAAATCACCGATACCACCATGAGAGGATGGAGAATTAACAACTATTCTTGCTGTTTTCATGCGTTCTTCAAAAAGTCCAAGCTTTTCCTTTTCTGTTAATGGATTTATATAAATAGATGAGGTATGTCCATATCCGCCGTCCTTAACAAGCTGATCAGCCTTATTCAAAGCGTCCTCAAATGTTTTAGCTTTATACATAGCCAAAACAGGCGATAGCTTTTCATGTGCAAACTCCTCTGAAAGGTCAACGCTTTCAACCTCACCAATCAGAATTTTTGTAGCCTTATCAACCTCAACGCCTGAAAGCTGTGCAATTTTATATGCAGTCTGGCCAACAATCTTTGCATTCAACGCACCATTAATAATAATGGTTTTACGAACCTTTTCTGTTTCCTCAGGAGTTAGGAAATAACAGCCACGCTTTGTAAATTCCTTTTTAACCTTGTCATATATCTTATCCATAACGATAACTGCCTGCTCAGATGCACAAATCATACCATTATCAAATGTTTTAGAGTGAATAATTGAATTTACAGCGAGCAGAATATCTGCACTTTCATCAATGATTACAGGAGTATTTCCTGCACCAACGCCTATTGCAGGCTTACCGCTTGAATATGCGGATTTAACCATTCCAGGACCACCTGTTGCAAGAATCATATCTGATTCCTTCATAACCATAGTTGTCATCTCAAGGCTTGGCACATCAATCCAATCGATAATCCCCTCAGGAGCACCAGCCTTAACCGCAGCCTCCAATACAATCTTAGCAGCAGCAATTGTACAGTTCTTTGCTCTTGGATGCGGGCTAATAATCATGGCATTCCTTGTTTTCAATGCCAAAAGTGTTTTAAAAATAGCAGTTGAGGTAGGGTTAGTTGTTGGAATAACTGCAGCAATTACACCAATCGGCTCAGCAATCTTCTTCGTTCCATAAGCCTTATCCTCCTCAAGAACGCCACATGTCTTTGTGTTCTTATAAGCATTATAGATATATTCAGACGCATAATGATTTTTTATTACCTTATCCTCTACAACGCCCATGCCTGTTTCTTCAACCGCAAGCTTTGCAAGGGAAATTCTCTCCTTATTAGCAGCAATTGCAGCAGCACGAAAAATCTCATCCACCTGCTCCTGTGTATAGGTTGCAAATATCTTCTGTGCCTCTTTCAATCTGGCAAGTGCTTTTTCAAGCTTTTCCACATTATCTATAACTTCATAGTTCTTATTTTCCATACCAGTTCCTCCTTTATAACTAACTCTGCCTTTCATTAAGTTGTTCTGTCAAATGACTTGAAAGCAATACAAGTGATGTCGCCATATTTTCATTATGAACCAATATATTTTTCGGCACATTCAAATGAATCGGTGCAAAGTTCCAGATTGCCAATATGCCACTCTCCACCATCAAGTCGCATACGGATTGAGCCTGTTCAGCAGGTACGGCTATAACACCAATCTTTATCTGCATCTCCTTACACCTTTTCTTAAGTTCAGAAAGCGGATATATATTCTTACCTGTTTCAGTCAGTCCTGTTTTACTTTCATCAATATCAAAAGCTGAAACCATGTTAAATCCATAATTTTTAAAACCCTCATATGCCAGAAGAGCTTTACCAAGCTTTCCTGCACCTACAATTATTGTATCATTGATTTTATTATACCCAAGAACAGCTTCTAATTCATTAATCAGGCAAGATACCATATATCCAATTCTAGGTCTACCCAAATTGCATACTGATGCAAGGTCTTTTCGTACTTGAACCTCCCCTAAACCCAATTCATTTGCAATTGTTGTTGCTGAGATATTTTCAGGAGCATTAGCAGGCAACGACCTCAGATACTGCAAATAAACCGGCAACCTTTCCAGAACAGCTTTGGATAGAGAATTCTGTTTCATTGATATCCTCTCCTATCTCAGTTAATTAAGAGAGTGTATATCTCTTAACCTGTTAATATTTTAACATACATTTGATAGTTTTGGAATTGTAAAAAAAGCATATCGGTATATCTTTATCGATATAATAAAACTGATTAATTTCTTATAACAAAAAGGGTCGGTTTTCGACATATCCATCAGTTATTTTTGAACTGCTTTACTTTATCAATAAACTGAATGTCCAATGGAGAAAGCTGGTAGTCATTTCTATAAATCAGTACATCCCTGTAAACTCTTTTATTTGACTTACAAAGCTTTTGAATCAAGCCCTGCCCCTGGATTTCATTCTCATTTGGATAAACGCGTAAAAAAGCTCCATGCACTGTATTTAGTAGCTCAATTGCACTTGCCCTTTCAAATACAAGTATCCGCTTATTTATATTATCTGGCAATTCCTCTTTTTTAACCTCATTAAATGGCATTGACGGTACAAATGGGTCTGCATAAGCAATCTCTATAAAATCGTCCAAATCGGATAATTCTATCTCTTCCTTCTCGCTAAGAGGATGATTTTTCGAAATCGCTATATTATATGTAAACTCAGATATTACCTCATAAACCAATCCTTTATCACCCAAAAAATTCTTAAAGTTTTTATGATGATTTTCAGCATAGCGAATGATTCCAAGATTATAATCAGCATGCAGAATATTATTAATAGCCCTTGCTGAATTAGTTTCCCTATAAAAAAATTCTATTGGCTTTGTTATATCGATATCCTTTGCAAAGCTTGAAAACGCATAACCAATATATCCAGTGCGTGGAACGGAAATTGAAAACTTCTGCTTAGCATTCTTTTCCTGATTATACATCGCCTCTATCTCTTCAATCTGGCTAAGAATTTTTTTAGCATGCTGTAAAAACTCCTCACCTTGAGGAGTAACAAACATTCCTCTTGTCGTTCGGTTAAATATAGTAATGCCAAGTGTCTCTTCAAGGTCCTTAATTGCACGACTTAAATTAGGTTGTCCCATATAGAGGTTTTGAGCAGCCTTGTTGATGGAACGAGTTTTTTCCACCTCAACGGCATATTTCAGATGCAAAATATTCATGAGTCAACCCACCTTTCTATCAAAAAGTAATCATTTATTATACTAGATTTTATAAATTCTTTTCTAACATTATATCACAATTAAAATTGATATTCAACGACAAAAAGAAATGTTTTAAATTTCCTAACAATATTGAACATTTGTTAACAGTCGCCATATTCCTCTAATATTTTTCAAAACAAAAAAATGTTCATTCCTTATTTGAATAAAGAAATGAACAAGATTTTATTAATTTATTGCCAAAGAGGAAATTAATCCATCAATTGTTTCCTGATTTTCACCCTCAATATCCGTAAATGTGAATACATAGATTTCCTCTCCCACACCAAGCAGTATCTGTGTTACATATGTCACAACATCGTCCTTTTTAGAAGTTAATACTACCTCATGCCCCTTATTTCCACTTATCTCCACAGCTTTATATTTAATAAATTCAACACTGTCACCCATTCCAGCAAAATGTTCAGTCTTAAAATATTCCTCATCAGCAGATTTAAATATATCATCAGTAGGACCGGAAATAAAACTCATACTGTTTCCAGCGCCATCTGTAAACGCCTCCATAAAATTTGCAATTGTAACCTTACTCCAGCCAACTGGCAGCTTTACAGAATAGCCATATTCAGAGGTGTAAACACCGTCCTTTGAAACACTCTCCACCTGTGCAAGACTGCTATCCGAGCTTAATTGGCTGCTACTTCCCTTTTCCTCATTCTTATTGCACGCAACCATCGAAAGTCCCATAATAACAGCAATAATTCCAATTAGAATCCTTTTCATCAAAATTCCCCTTTTAATCCTTAAATACAAAATTACAAATAACGGCAGCGTACAAAACGCCNCCGTTAATCTTATCAAATATTAGTCAAATATCACCAAAGAATCCATAAAGCCATCAAATATTCCAGAATTCGATCCATCAACATCAGTAAATGTAACAATTATAACATTATCATCTGCATCAACAAATACTTGTGACTGATGAAATTCCATTGAAGAAATTCTATTTATAATCTTTATTTCATGTGCCTTATGGCCGGCTACTTTAATTTGATTATAGCTTTTTAATTCAACATCAGTTCCCAAAGAAGGAACATATTCTTCCTTAAAGAATGCTTCATCAGCTTTTTTGAATTGTTCATCACTAGGTACGGATACAACCACTAAATTATTTCCTAATTTATCAGCAAAAGCATCTCCAATAGTAGAATCATCTACCTCCCAGCCAGCAGGAATCTTTACTGAATAGCCCAACTTAGATGTATATGTACCATCAGCTGCAAGCCCACTAGCAGCACTAGAATCAGAATCGGATTTCTTTTCAGTTTCCTTTTTAGTTTCTTCTTTTTTATCTTTCTTTGTAACTTCCACTGATGAACTGCTGTCAGCCTTTGATTTTTTACTTGATTTTGAATCATCTTCTTTATTATTGCAACCAACTAATGAAAACGCTAGCATTACAGCCATTAAACCGCTGACTACTTTTTTAAACATGGTAGAACCCCTTTCATTTCAATGCATAATGGGTATTATATCACCATTAGTTTTAAATGTCAAAGAATTCTACCTGTCCCCTAGATATTTTTCTAAATTACATAAAATAGTCTGTATTTTCTTACAAGACTTTAGCTATTTTTTATAAGTAATCATCAAAATCAAAGTCGTCGTCATCNTCATCATCGATTATTGAGCTTTCAACCATATCACCTAATAATTCCTTCTCCGACCTTTTCTTGAAATATATAATTACTGCAACTATTGCAATTATAACCAAAACCATTATTATTGCTATAATACGCACACCTTTATTGCTATTAACATCCTTTGCAAGTTGAAGTTTATTGTCAACAGCGTAATTATAGCCTGCGCTGCCTATAGGGGCGTCAACAATTACTCCTGAAATAACCTCATTAAGCTCAGCAGATTCGTTATAGTTATATCCAAAGGCATATTCCCCAATTGCAGTAACACTACTTGGAATTTTTATCTTTTTAAGCTGTAAGCAGCCATAAAATGCATATGAGCTAACAGTTGTGACAGATTTGGGTATTTCAATCTTTGTCAAATTAATGCAATCACTGAAAGCACCCTCTCCGATAGTATCCAATGAATTCGGCAGCTTAATTTCCTTTAACCCAAAACAACCCAGAAACGCGCCGTTGCAGATTTCCTCCAACGAATTAGAAAACACAATTTTCTCTAGCTTTACACAATTAAGAAAAGCATAGTCACCGACCTTTTTCACAGTATCAGGCATTGTGTATTCTGTTCTTAGATTTCCGCTTGCATATGCAACAATTTCTGACCCGTCCTTAGTGAATATATTCCCGTCAATGCTTGCATAGTCTTCGTTTTCTTTATCTATAAAAAACTTTTCAAGCTTTTCACATTGAGAAAACGCCATCGGANCAATAGTTTTTACATTNTTTTTAATTTTTACTTCCTTCAACCCATTACATAGAGTAAACGCATTTTGCCCAATATATGTAAGAGATTCAGGCAGTTCTACCACCTGTAAGGAAGCGCATCGGTAAAATGTTTCTTTATGTATTCTGTCAACACCCTCAGGAATTTCAATTTTTTTCAGTTCTGAACAGCCGTAAAAAGCTGCGCCACCTATAATTTTTACTTTTTGGGGAATACTTATTTCCGCTAAAGCAGAACAACCCTCAAAGGCCTGCTGTCCAATCTCCTCAATTGTACCCGGAAGCTGAACCTTTGTCAATTTAGAGCAATTATAAAACGCAGCATCTCCAATTTTAACAACTGTTTTTCCATCAATTTTATCTGGAACGACAACCTCAGTGCTTTCCTTATCACAGGAGGTTATTTTTATCCCCCCATCTTCTATTGTATATTTTAATTCATTATATGTATAATCATCTTCAGATTCTGTTACAAGCATCGCATCATCTATTATAATTTCACCATAAGCTGTGATGCCTGCAATAACCAATGTTGATATAATAAGCAAAACAATAGGTAAGGACAGAATTATTCTCGATATGTTTCTTTTCATCAGAATATCCCCTATGATTTCTTTTTCTTANTTACAGCAACAGCTATGATACCTGCTACAACAGCAAGNCCAGCAACTGATAACACCAATACCAATGTTTTAGGCACACCTTTTCCATCACCTTCTGAGTTAAGGAAAGATGTCTTTGTTTCAGCCTTTGATTCATCGGAATCGTTTGATTCTTGATTTTCTACAGCCCCTGTTGAAATAAATGTAAACTCGTTTTCAATTGCATATGTCTCAGCTAAACTTCCTGTTTTTCCATAGATTTTAAAATTAACATTCTTAACTAGTTCCTTTGACATATTATAATTAAAGCCAACTGCCTTTTCACCAAGTGTCACAAGCTTTGATGGTAACTCTATCTCATTAAGGCTTGTACACCCAGAAAAAGCACCCTCATTTAATATATCCAAGTCTTCAGGTAGGGTAACCTTTGTAAGTGAAGTACATTCACTGAAAGCACCTTGTCCAATTTCACTCAATGACTCTGGGAAGGTAAGCTCTGTAAGTGATGTGCAGGCACCAAATGCTCCTCTTTCCAATTTAATAAGCGATTCAGACCATTTTATATCAGTCAGGCCGGTACAGTACGCAAACGCATATTTTTCAATTGTATCTATATACTCTGGCAAGCTGAGCTCCTTTAAATTTGAGCACCTTGCAAATGCCCACTGCCCAATTGAAACAAGTGTATTCGGAAAAATAACCTTTTCAAGTGTATTGCAATTTGCAAAAGCTCCGTAATCAATATATGTTACTCCGCTTGGGACTGTATATTCTGTTGCCACAGATGCAATCGGATATGCTATCACTATTGTCTTATCCTTATCAAATATTACTCCATCCACATCACATAAAACTGTACTATCCTCAGCAACCTCAAATTCCTTTACATTCACACAGCCATAAAAAACAAATGCTCCTACTTCCTCAACACTTGCTGGAATAATAAACTTTTCAGCAGCTACTTTTGAAATTGTAGGGTCGGTTTCCGATACTGTAAAAAATAAATTTTCTCCTAACGCTTTAACTGGATAACCATCTATTTCATGAGGAATAGTTACAACAGTTTCCGTAAAATTTGTATAGTTTACAAGCGTTGCACCACCATTTCTTACTGTATATGAGTAGTCACCTGAGGTAAAAATCTCTTCCTCCGTCTCATTTTCAGCAAAGACGCTTATTCCGGGTATGAACATTAAAATCATAATAAGAACGCTGAGTAAAGTTTTTTGCTTTGGCTTCATTTATATTCCTCCATTAATTCAGATTCCGCTATCTAAATACATAAGTATGAGGGTTATTAGCCCTCATACTTCTATAAACTGGTTTAGCTGCAAGCTGTTGTTTTATTCCACCGTTACTGATTTTGCAAGGTTTCGTGGCTTATCCACATCATTTCCTCTTAGTACAGAGGCATAGTATGCAACAAGCTGTAAAGGAACAACAGCAAGCATTGGCATAAGTATATCATCTATATCGGGCACCTTTATGCAATAGTCTGCAATATCACTATCATCACCAAAGCTCTCTCTGCATACCATTGTCACCTTTGCTCCTCTTGCCTTAACCTCTTTTATATTACTCACTGTTTTTTCAATCAACTTTGACTGGGTTGCAACAGCAATAACAGGCGTTCCCTCCGAAATAAGGGAGATTGTGCCATGCTTTAGCTCTCCCGCCGCATATGATTCCGAATGAATATAGGAGATTTCCTTTAATTTTAGTGAGCCCTCCATACTCAATGCATAGTCAAGCCCCCTACCTATATATAGCAAGCTGTCAGCAGTCACAAGCGATGCCGCTACATACTGCTCATATGTTTTATCCTCTAAAATGGTTTCAATCAAGTTAGGAGTTTGCTGTAAAAGTTCAGTAAGGCGTTTGCACTCCTCTTTGTCAATCATACCCTTTGCATAAGCTAATTTAAATGCAAAAAGATACATAACAGCTATCTGAACCATATATGCCTTTGTAGATGCAACGGCAATTTCAGGCCCCGCATGAGTATAAATCAGCATATCTGCCTCACGAGCAATTGAGCTTCCCTTTACATTCACAATTGCAAGGGTTTTTGCTCCTAAACTTTTAGCAAGTCGCATTGCAGCAAGGCTATCGGCTGTTTCGCCCGACTGAGAAATAATTATAACAAGGTCATCCTTTGTAACAATCGGGTCTCTATATCTGAATTCAGATGCAATATCAACGATTACAGGAACCTTTGCCAGCTTTTCAATGACATATTTACCAACTATTCCAGCATGCATAGCTGTTCCACAAGCCACAACGAAAATCTGGTTAAAATTCTTCATCTCATCAAGAGTAATTCCGCACTCCTCAAGGCTTGGCAAACCATTAACAATTCTAGGAGTAATTGTTGTTTTAATCGCAGTTGGCTGTTCATGGATTTCCTTCAGCATATAATGCTCATAGCCGCCCTTTTCTGCTGATTCCATATCCCAATCAGCAGTTTTTAGCTCTTTATCAATCTTTTTATAATGCAAATCATAAATCTTAGTGCAATATGGGCTTAAAACCGCAATCTCATTTGGCTCAAGCAAATAATAATTCCTTGTATATTTTAATATTGCAGGCACATCTGACGCAATAAAGCTCTCATTTTCTCCGACGCCGACAATAAGCGGACTTTCCTTGCGGATTGCAAAAATCGTATCAGTAAAGTCCTGGAACACAATACCCAATGCAAAGGAACCCTCCAGCTCATGCATTGTTTTTACAATTGCCTCAACTGGATTTCCGTCATAGTAATAGTCAAGCATCTGCGCTACAACCTCAGTATCGGTTGCACTTTTAAACACCCTACCCTGACCTATAAGGAATTCCTTTAACTTCTTGTAATTCTCGATAATTCCGTTATGAACTATTGTTACTCTTTCGCCACTATGCGGATGAGAATTGACATCGGACGGCTCACCATGTGTTGCCCATCTGGTATGTCCGATACCTGCATGACCATGTGGCTTTCCTATTTCCTTCATTTTATTTTCAAGGTCGGCAAGTCTGCCCTTTGTTTTAGCAACAGTGATTTCGCCATTTTCAAAAACAGCAATACCCGCTGAGTCATAGCCTCTGTATTCCAGTTTGGATAAACCGTTCATAAGAACATCTGCACAGTCCCTATGACCAACATAGCCAACTATTCCACACATATCAATTACCCCCATTATATTATACTGTTAATTATACCACTTAAATATTATTATTTCAACACTTAATTTATGAAATTTAACCATAGCTATGTGATAATTCAGTGATATTTTTAAGAAATATTTATTTAAGCATTGCGTATATACAAGAGTCTTGAATTGTATCGTTCTTAAATACGCTGTTCTTCATGATACCCTCAAGAATAAATCCTGCTTTCTCCAACACTCTTCGTGAGCCAATATTGTTTGCAAATGGCTCAGCATAAATCCGCACAACGTCATATTCACTAAAAATTATCTCACAAACTTGTGCAATAGCTCTTGTCATTATTCCCTTACACCAAAAATTTTCAGCAAGCCAATATCCTAACTCTGCAGTTTTAGAGTAAACATCATCGCGAAAAAACACACCAATGCTGCCTACAGCTTCTCCGTCTACAACAATCGCCCGACAAACCTGACCATCCCCCTCTTTTATAATACAATGGTTGATATACCTTTTTGCATCGTCCTCAGTATACGGATATGGAAATGCGTTCCTCAAATTATCAGCAATCTTCTTATTATTTGCATATTTTGCAATATCCTTAACATAATCCAACCGCCACTTTTTCAGCTCAAAATCCATATCAGACAACCTCCACAGCCTTAATAATTTGCCACTTACAAATATTGCGTGTAGTTTTAAACCACACGCAATATATTACATTTCACTTCTATTTTCCAATGCTTTATACAAGGTTACCTCATCAGCATATTCAAGAATTCCACCAACAGGCAAGCCAAATGCAAGTCTTGTAACCTTAACACCTAGCGGTTTTAACAGCTTTGCTATATACATAGCAGTAGCCTCACCCTCAACAGTCGGATTAGTTGCCATAATAATTTCAGCGACTCCGCCTTTATTTATGCGGTCTAAAAGCTCTTTTATCCGTAAAGAGTCGGGAGTTACTCCATCAATTGGAGAAATAAGACCATGCAAGACATGGTACACACCCCTATACTCACGGGTTCTCTCAAACGCTGTAACATCTTTAGGTGACTCAACCACACAAATAACAGACTTGTCACGCCTATCATCATCACATATTGAGCACAAATCCAGTTCCGTAAGATTCTGACACACCGAGCATGGATGCACTGTTTTCTTTGCATTTACTAGGGCATCGGCAAATGCCTTTACTTCGGATTCAGACATCGACATAACATAATAAGCAAGCCTTTGTGCTGTTTTCATGCCAATACCGGGTAACTTTGCAAACTGTTCCGCTAAAACTACAAGCGGAAGTGCATTATGATCCGCCATTTTATTTTATCCTAGAACAAGCCTGGCAATGAAACGCCGCCAGTTACCTTGCTCATTTCCTCTTCAGTAGTTTCCTCTATAATTGAAACTGCCTGATTAATTGCACTAATAATCAAATCCTGAAGCATTTCAATATCATCAACATTAACAACCTCAGGCTTAATTGTAAGACTCTTTATGGATTTATTACCATACATAACAACTTCAACAGCACCACCACCAGAGGTAGTAGAAAATTCCCTTTTCTCTATTTCACCTTGAAGTGCTGTAATCTCATTCTGCATTTTTTGAGCCTGCTTAATCATAGTGCTCATATTTTGTGGCGTACCGCCCTTCATTCCTTTTGGTATTCTTGCTTTCATAATTAAACTCCTCTTTATTTATTATAAATAACTTTGCGATTGATTTGATTTCACATTAATCAACCGAAGTATCAATCTTTAAATCCTCTGCTTTTTTTAGTAAGTCCATTGCTTTATTGCTTTCAGCTTCATCAGACACACATTTCGCCCTGATAATATATTGCCTACCCAAGACCTTTTTCACGCACTCCCCAAGACTAAGTGCATTTTCCTTATTCTTAAACAGCGTCAAAAAGAACTTGTTTTTAGCATTTATCAAAAGTAAATTTCCGTTAGTAAATGCTGTTGATCCGGTAAGACTAGCTGAAACAGCAGGTGAAACCAACTGAAATTCCTTTAAAACCTCTGACCAGTTCTTTACAACTTCAAAATCCTCAGGACGCAACTTTGATATATCCACAGGCTGTTCCTGAAGTCTTTCAGCAGGACTTTTTTTTATATCTGACTTTTCGTCTGAATATAGCGAAGGACTCCTTTGTGCATTAGCAGATATTTTTTCTTCCAACTTTTTTATTTTATCATAAATATCAGAATTGTCAAGAGATTTTTCAATATTTCTGTTGTTTTTACCTAAACAAAGTTTTATAATCCCCATTTCAAGCTCAACTCTTTTATTTACAGCACGAGCAAGCCGCTCATTACAACTCTGTAAAATCGAGAGATAATCAAGTATTGATTTTAGCTCTAATCTCTCAGCCATTTCAGCAAGCCTGTCCAGCTCATCGGGCATACAATTTACCACATCGGTCTGATTAGGATTGACCTTTAAAAGCATGAGATTTCTAAACTGTAAAATCAACTCATCACAAAGACGCTGCATATCCTTTGACATTGCATAAAGGTTATTTACAATTTCAATTGCTACTGATGGATTTTCATCAATCACCGCATCTAAAATATCGAACAAAGACCCTCTGCCAGCAACACCTGCTGCTGCAGAAACAGTTTCCTCAGTGATATTATAGGAAAATGCAGTACATTGATCTAAAAGCGACAAAGCGTCACGCATACCACCATCAGCGTGGGTAGCAATCATAGCTGCTGCTTTTTCATCAAGCACTATATTTTCCTCTTTTGCAATATAAAGCAGTCTCTTCAAAATATCCTCAACAGTAATTCTCCTAAAATCAAAACGCTGACAGCGTGAGGTTATTGTCGCAGGAACCTTATGCAGCTCGGTTGTTGCAAGTATGAATTTCACATAATAGGGAGGCTCCTCCATAATCTTCAGCAAGGCATTAAATGCACTCGGCGAAAGCATATGCACCTCATCTATGATATATATCTTATATTTACAACGTTCAGGTGTATAGACAGCACCATTCCTCAAATCGCGAACATCATCGACGCTATTATTTGAAGCAGCATCTATCTCAATTATATCGGAAAGAGCAAACGCCTCTGCATCCTTGCAAATATCACATTCAAGGCATGGGTTTCCATCCACCTGATTTACGCAGTTGACAGCCTTTGCAAATATTCTTGCACAGGTAGTCTTGCCCGTACCTCTTGAGCCTGTAAAAAGATAGGCATGAGCTGTTTTATTATTTTTAATCTGATTTTGCAATGTAGTAGTAATATGTGGTTGTGAAATCACATCATCAAAGGTAAGAGGACGCCATTTCCTGTATAAAGCCTTATACACCCAACCACCTCCTAAACAGTTTGTTCAGACTTTTTAAGCTTTGTTTCTGCAATCTGCTTCATATTATTATAATACTCTTTATACCCATTAACATCTGAAATATTATTTGCAATTGCCTTTTCATAATATTCAAAACTCTTATCCATATCGCCCAACAAAAGATATGCAAGAGCCATGCCGCCTAACGCAGTAGCATAATTATGCTTTTTATCAATAGATTTTTTAAAGGCTTCAAGTGCTTTTTCGCCATCTCCTTTTTTTATATATGCCATTCCAATATTAATATATGCTGAATCCGAATAATACAATACTTGGGCAAGCTTTTCATAAGTTTCCACAGCTCCGTCAAAATCGCCATAAGCTTCCTTAGCACTACCTATGCGTAAGTAAATATGCATATCTTTATAGCCAAATTCAAGTGCTGTTTCATAGCATTTTACGGCATTCACAGTAAACCCTAACGAATTATAAGCTCTGCCTTTATAATATTCTAGCTCGCTCCTGTCTGACTTTTTTAATTTATCCGTATCTATCTCATGAAATAATTCAAGTGCGTCCTGTAAGTATCCCTCAACATAAAACACCATGCCTTTCCAAAAAAGCTTGGAGTTTTTATTCCTTCTACGGAATATTTTTTCACGCAATCTCACAAGTTGGGGATATGCTCCAAGATAATTGCTTTTCTCGTCAACCAAAGCAAACATTAGTGTAGCAATCGCTTGAAGACTAGCTTGAAAAGTAAAAGCAGGCAATAAATCCGTTCCGTCTACCTCACCATCATAGTAAAATTTAATAAACACAAAAACTGACACCACGAAAGTTAAAGCAGAGGCTCTCATAAATGCAGTTAATAAGGCTTTCGCAAACCTCTTAAAGTTTTTCATAAAGTCCCCCTATAAACATTCTCTCGCATCTTATATTAGTCATTTTAACATTTTTAAGTTGATTTTACAACCTTTCTGCCTTAAAAAATAAAAATTCCGGAGCATAAGTGTACAGGCTTGCTGCGGCACACAAAACAATCCGCTTAATGCTGCTCGGTTCCCCGCCTGACATGGTTCACGGTGTTCTGTTGCACAGGGCCTGCACACTTACACTTCGGAATAATCCCAAAAGTTCGTATATGAAATTATATCACAATACATTTTCTTTGTCAAGTGCTATATGCAAAATTCTAGTGCCTTAAAGTTTTATGCTTGCTTTATTTACAGAAAATTATTGAATCTAAAGGTAAAAAAATGATATAATTATATAAAATGAGTATTAAAGAAATTTACGCATATAATATTCAAAAAAGGAGGCTGTACAATGAAAATAAAGGCTTTATATTATGCAATCCCGATAATTACAGGCGTTGCTGCAATTTCTGTCGGCATTATTGCCTCAAATTACAGTAAATCCTTAGAGAATAAAGAATATTCAAATATCAATTTTACTGAAACAATCGAAGAAATTAATAAATACAATAATTCCCTCTCAGAGGACGAAAAAAGACTTAATTCAAAAATTACACTTATCTCCAAGTATTTGTTTGGTCAGACTACGGTTGCTGAGGGACTCGATATCAACGGCGATATGCGTATTGATATATTAGATTTGATTTACATTAAAAAAGCACGACTTGCCCTTGAGACTACAACTACTCAAACTACAAATATAATTACTGAACCAGAACAAATACTCACTGAAACACCTGCTCCTGAAACACAACCACCAATCACTCAGCCACCTGCTACACAACCTCCAGCCACTCAACCACCAGTAACTCAGCCACCTGCTACACAACCTCCAACCACTCAGCCACCAGTAATTCAGCCACCCACAACACAACCTCCAGCAACACAGCCTCCTGCTCCAAGCGGAATTTCTGAATACCAGGCTGAGGTTTTAAGGCTTGTTAATGTTGAAAGAGCTGCTGTCGGACTTTCTCCACTGGAGGCTGATTTAACACTTATGCAAGCGGCTCAGATTCGTGCCGATGAAACAGTTCAGCTATTTTCTCATACAAGACCGAACGGAGAATCATGCTTTACTGTCCTATCCGAGCTCGGCATCAGCTATCGTTCATGCGGTGAAAATATTGCTGCGGGATTTTCAACACCTGAACAGACGGTTAACCAATGGATGAATTCAGAGGGGCATAGAGCAAATATTCTCAATCCATCATTCACGCATTTAGGAGTAGGTTATGTTAACCGCTCCGGAACACAATATAGAAACTACTGGACGCAAATGTTCGTTGGAAGATAATATAAACCTGATAAAAGCCTGTTGTATTTTAATTTTACAACAGGCTTTACTTTACCTTTTGATCATTATATGCTATTATTAAAATAATTCAGTGTTTATTGAAACTTTTCTAGTAGTTACAAACTTAATATAGTAGCAGTAAATATAAAACAACAAAGAAAGATGGTTTTTATTATGTCAAAATTAAAAAAGCTTTTATCGGGGTTTTTAGCTTTATCCATGCTTGCAACTCCAGTTTTAAGCGTTAATGCAGAGGTTGTTGAAAATGTTCCAACGGAGGAAACAGAAACACTATANGGGGATATTAACAATGACGGGATTGTAAATTCTTCTGATATGGATATTCTCAAAAAAGCTATTTTTGGCATTGGCTCTCTTACTGAAAGTGAGTTTTTATCGGCTGATTTAAACGTTGATGGCAAACTAAATACATTCGACTTAGCAAAAATATCAAAATTGGTTAAGGAAAAGAGAAATTTAAGAGTTATTGAAAATTGTGATGATATAGAACAAGATATGAGTAGTCATATTTATGCTTATAACAGGTATCACTATAATCTCGGTATTCACGGCACTGATTATGAGAACGGTAAGCTTTCAAAAATTTATATCAAACCTTATTTTTATCTTAATGGTATAAAGCATAATATCTCAACAGCACTAAGAAATGGAACTGTAACGATTGATGAACTTATTGCTGTAAACAAGGATATTTATAAATCACTTCGTCCATATTTTATTTTTAACAATATAAAAGTAATCCCTCCTGCTGATGATGTGAATGTACTGCCAGCAACAGAATTTCTGTATAACGATGGTAAATATGACTATTACTTTAATAGTATTCTTTCAGGTTTGTACATTATAGAAATACATGGCAAGCAATACACCTTGCGTGAGGTAATTGATAAAAAAATCTTAACTCCAGGTGAAATGGTTTCTTTAGGACTTTTTGATAGCAAGGTTTCTGCTCCATTTGAAAAGATTGAAACTATTGAAATATATGACCCATACAAATACGACCCAGACAAAGATCCGAATGATTATATGGATTTTCCAGATGCAATCCAAGTAATTTACCAAGATGAAGAATATGGCTATACTTTGGGTGCTTTATATGGGGAATATGTAACCGTAACAATTAACGGAATAGACTTTAGCTTAAAAGAAGTTCTTCAAAATGAAATTTTGACTATTCATGAATTGATTGATGCTGGATTTTCTGTTGGGATAGTAGATGTAGATGAAGTTTTTGATTACCATTTCACTCTTTAATTAAATAAAACAAAGAGGCAGGTATTGCGTATACCTGCCATCTTTTTGTTCAATTGCTACTTAAACATTTCGTAAACTTCACTTGCTAAATCGCTGTATTCTAATGGTATGACATAATTTTTCCCATCAATATAAATTATATAGCAAGCATCAGTTGTTGTGTAAATCGGCTGTGCCACCTTTAAAAGCTCCTTTAGCTTTCTATTATTCAAATTTGATTCATTAATTTCAAAATAAATTCCAGTTTTCTCATAATTAAAAGCATAATATTCAGTCGTTGTGTATTTTGTATCCTTATCAGGTAAATAAAGCGTTACCAACATGTCACTTAATGCAAGTTTAGACTTAAATTCCTCCTCCATAGTATAAGGAGTTAATCCATATTCCTCTAAAACTGCAATCGTATTTTTATTTGTAGTCCTTACTGGATAGCTGTTAATATACCCATAAATCCCCTTAGGAGTTAAAATGTCTTCAACAGTTTGCTCTCTTAAATCCTTTTCATATGCAGATATTAGCTTACCTTTTAAACCCCTATAATTTATGTTTCCTTTAATAAAATAAGGCTTTATCTGCAAAGCAAACTTAGATTTTATATACAGATCGTTGTTTTCCAAATCATTTTCAAAGTTTTCCATTTCCATATTAATATAATTATCATCAAAATAAATATCCATCAGCATAAGCATTTGGTCAAAGGTTAAATAATATTTTCGGCTGGACTTAGTGCCTGTTTTCATATTATAGGTAAAGCTTACATGAAAGTGCTGTTCATTATTTAATAAATATGCTTGATAATCACGATACTTATTTTTATTATCATTCTTCTTATAATAATCAATAACATCCTCATGTGTCCTTACCAAAGCGCTAATTACATCTGGATTATCCGTTGTTAATCTTGGATAAGTACCTCTATCNCTTAATAAAAGATCCATTTCATTAAATGTAACGCTTTTTATCATATTTTCTGATGGCACATAGTATTCAATTCCAAAGAAGCTTGTAGCTGTAACTATACTAGATAGAATAAATACAGAAATTACTGTCACACCATAACGCAATGCTGTCATATAAATTTTCTTAAATCCTCTGTTTTTTACTACCTCAAATATCAGATACACTATTGCACTGAAAATTAAAAGCGGCATAAGAAGTCTTTTTTCCTCTTTTACAAATGCTAAAATATCAAATGTAATAAGGCTTATGATTATATAGTATAGCAGATTATANACAAANGGCTTTGAAACATCTTCAGCCTTGCGTCTTTTGTAAAGAAAATATGTCAACACAAATATTCCGGCAATGACTAGTGCATAAATACCAAGCCATGTAAAAAAGCCATTAGTATTAGAAACTGAAGATGATGCATCTTCTGCAAATTCACCTATATAAAATAATCCTCCTATTGGGCTTGTATATTTTAATGCATTCAATACAGTTTTATCAATTGATATACCATATAAATCATATAGCATAGTAAAGAAAAATATTGCTATTGATGATGGTATCAAAGCGTTTATTATAAAAATATAAGCTGTGCTTTCAAAAAGTGTTCCACAGCAGGTTGTAATGAATACCGACAGAACATAAACAAAAAGCATTATAAACAGACCAATAATCATAAGTTTGATAATTTGATCAGTATGCCCATAAAATAGTTCATTCCATCTCTTATTACCTTCAAGCCCGACCGCATGGATTATAAGACTCAAAATCATCGCTCCCACATACGGAGCAATATATGTTGTTAATCCCGACAAAAAGTTACTGAAAAAACGGTCCTTGATGGATAATGGTAGCGAATAAACCATATCCACTATTGATTTCTTATGAAGATGATTGAAGGTATTTGTAGCTATAATTATTCCAAGAAGTACGGATATCGACATAGCTAATATAGCAAGTGCAAAATATGCTCCGATATTAATTACTGCTGTTTCGTCCTCATGACTTAAATATCTCATTGTCATTATCATAAGCAATGGCAGTGAGATTAGCTGTAAAATTATCAGCATGATGAAAACTTTTTTGTTCTGTTTAAATTTAAAAGAAAAGTTAATCCAAAACGGCTTTTTCTCATTTGTTTTCAAGGGAGTTGAAGTCATAACCCAATACCTCCATTTCATATATAAAGATTTCCTCTAGTGACAATGGTATAATGTCCAAAACAACAGGGTTTTTCTCCTGTATCTTTTTCTTGACAAGCTCTGTATCACCCTTGACTATAATATGGTAAACACTTTGTGATTTCTCAAAATGCAAAATCTCAAGTCCCTCTCCGGCAAGTTCTTCTATTGTATAATCTTGTGATTGATTTTCATTAGACTGTGAGAAAACAACCTGCACCTTATGAATATTACCCTTAACGCTGTCCAAATCCCTTGAGAATACGATTTTACCATTATGCAACAACGCAACGGTATCGCATAGTTCATTTATCTCCTTCAGATTATGCGACGAAATAATTGTTGTAAGCTGTCTGTCAATCATCGCATCTACAAGCATTCTCTTAACAATAATTCGCATCGTAGGGTCCAGTCCGTCAAATGCCTCATCAAGGAGCAGATAGTCCGTCTGGCACGCCAAAGCAATGATTACAATTGCCTGTCTTTTCATACCTTTTGAAAATGTGCTAATCTTTTTATCCGTAGGCAGATTTATTGTTAAACGCATCTTTTCAAAAAGCTCTTCTGAGAAATTAGGATAATAGTGCTTATAGAAGTTTTTAAGCTCCGTCAAGGTATAGCCAGAAAACTGGGCTGTTTCATCATTGACAAAAAATACACGCTTTTTTGTTTCAACATTGTCATAAACCGTATCGCCATCGATCGTTAAATTTCCGCCCTCTTGATTATAAACCCCTGATAGCAATCGCAAAATAGTCGATTTACCCGCTCCATTTGAACCTAACAATCCAAAAGCTGTACCCTTGTTAATAGTAAGGTCTATATTATCAAGCACAATGGTATTATCAAACTTTTTTGTAATTCCCTTTAACTCAATCATAAGCTCACCCCATCAATTCTATTTTTAAGTTCGTCTTTAGTAAGGCCAAACTGTAAGGTTTCTCTGACACATATATCAAAATCCTCAAGTATACGCTCCTTCATTTTTTCTCTATCTATTTCTGAAACAAAGCTGCCACGCCCCGAAAGTGAATATATAATTTTACTTCTTTCCAGCTCCTGATACGCCTTTGCAACTGTATTTGGATTTACATTAAGCTCCTTTGATAAGTTCCGAACACTGGGCAGCTGTGCATTTTCAACCAAAATTCCTTTTATAATAAGTTCTATTACCTTATTATAAATCTGCTCATAAATTGGTATTCGACTTTGTATATCAATATCAAACATAAATTTACTACCTCCTTTTCTGTATTATGTGTACTAAATGAGATATTACACATATTGTATCACTACTTTTACCAATTGTCAATAGCTAATAAAAATATTTTTCATGTATTACCATAAATCCATTCCATCTTTATACATGACTGTTTTTGTTGAATATGCTTTGCAAATATACTATAATATTCGTATAACAATCTTCATAAGGAGTACATAATGAAGTATATTCAAAAGGATAATAATATAATAGTATGGCAGAATGATTTTAACCTTAATGAAACGCTTGACTGCGGACAGGCATTTCGTTGGGAGAAGATATCCACTAGCTTTGACTGCACATACAAAGGCTTTTACCTTAATCACCCGCTCACCATTTCAGCAAAAGGTGACCATTTCATTTTTCATGATACCTCTGAACAGGATTTCCTTAATATCTGGGTGAATTACTTCGATTTTGAAACTGATTATGGCAAAATAAAAAAGCTGCTCTCAAAAGATAAAACACTTGCAAAGGCATGTGAATTTGCAGGTGGAATAAGACTTTTACGCCAGGACAAATGGGAAGCACTTTGTTCTTTCATTATCTCTCAGAATAATAATATTCCACGAATCAAAGGTATTATTTCTCGGCTTTGTGCGCATTATCAGGGCTTTCCCTCCCCTCAGCAGCTTGCTCTTGAAAACATTGACTCCTTATCATTTCTTCGTGCTGGCTTTAGGGCAAAGTATCTTCTTGATGCCTCAAGGCGTATTGCAAACGGTGAACTAGACCTTGGTGAAATTGCAGCCATGCCAATAAATGATGCAAGAAAGGCACTGATGTCCATAAAAGGAGTCGGACCAAAGGTTGCCGAATGTGCATTACTTTACGGAATGTATCGCATAGAGGCATTTCCCATTGATGTTTGGATAAAGCGTGTGCTTGAGCAGTACTATCCAAATGGCTTTCCGGAGTTTGCAAATGAGTATGCGGGAATTGCACAGCAATATCTCTTCCACTACATAAGGAGCCTACAAAAATCTACAACACAGATGGCATAAGTTTTGCAATAAATCGAGTAATTTACGCTAAACCACGAATTACCGCCATTATGTCTATTTTGTATTATAATTATTACAAATAGATGACTGAATGGTTAAATTTCATCTTTTACAGAATGTATTATTCTATTTTCAACAGTTTTAACCTTTTCTCAAGCTACTAAAACACGAAGTTTTCCACTAATTCAACAGAGTTTTCAACATGATTTTAAAGGGTTTTCCACCATTTCAACAGAGTTTTCAACATAGAACTTAACAATAAAATTATTACATACTGTATAAACACATAATATCTGAATATTATACCTCAAATTGTTAATACTTTTAATAAATAGTATTATTTTGGAGGTTATTTTGTATGATAAAAGGTGTTAACAAGAAAATAGTTGAAATAAATAACCCGAAAAGCCTTTATTTCGAAAAAGCTATTCTCTATATAAGGCCGAATATGTCCGATATTCCAGCTAAGCTTCTCTCACAGGAGGCACAAAACTATCTTAAAAGCATTTTCCCGAATGATAAAAAAAATAAGCTCTATTCATTAAGAATAGCACTCATTTCCGTTGCTATCATCGCAATTGTAGGAGTTTTATGCCTTATTACCGCAAAACTCTCCTAATAGCATCCCCTATGGATTTATGCTAAAACTCTGTCCTAAATAACGCCAGAGGGAATCACTCCCCCTGGCGTTCTCAGCTTTATTTACATATTGTCAATGAAATATTTGAATTTATCTATTATTATATCCCATTGATAGTTTTTATCAACATAATCCTTGCCGTTATTGCCCATAGCATTTCTTAAATCCTTATACTTCATGAGCAGATTCAGACATTCACAAAAATCTTCTACTCCATAAAAATAAAGTCCACCATTGCTCTTTTCACAGTGCCCCTTTAAAACAGCACAGTGACCACTCACCAAAACAGGCTTTTTAAATTCAAATGCCTCAAGCACCACTATTGAAAGGCTCTCAAAATCTGATGGCAAAACAAAAATCTCACATTCTCGCAAAACTGCGTACTTTTCCTCCTCAGATACAAATCCAAGGGATATTATATCTTTATGTTTAGGTATCGGCATTACTTCTTTACCTGTAAGAACAAGCTGCAAATCACTATTAGTCCTTTTCTTATATTCAATAAAATATTCAAACAGTTCATTACAACCCTTTTGAGCGTCAACCCTGCCCATATACAATATAAAAGGCTTATTTAGCTTAAAAATCTCCCTTGCATCAGGAAATGTATCCTCAGGTGGTATATCAAGCCCTATTCCAGTTGTTATCGACGGAATATGGGCATTTCTAAACCTCTTAATAATAAAATCCTTTTCTTCGCTTGTATTGTAAATTATGCCCTTAGGAGACGAAAAAAGCTTATCATAACTTTTGAGATAAACAGGTGGCTCATCATGACAAAATGGCACAAGAACAGCCTTGTCCTTAGCGTATTTTAAACCCCTGACAGTAGGCCAATAAAGATATGTGAAAAACAAAAACAAGTCATGATTGCCAACATTATCCTCTATATACTTAATAATTCCATCGCATACGGGTCCTTGAGCTTCAATCCACTCCTCAGACTCCTCCAATGTATGATTAGGGTTATTAAATATTTTCCCACAAAATTCACCAAAGGTTTTTGTGTTTCTTTGACGGTCAACCTTAAAACGGCAAACAGTTACCCCATTGATAACCGTCTTGCCCTCCTCATAGTAATTATTCCATTCCTGGTAATCAAGGGCACAGGTCGTTACAACAGTGATATCATACAAATCAGCAAGCTTTTCCGCATACATTCGGCAATAAGCCTCTGCACCACCGTTAATTTCAACCCCATATCTTTGAACGACAAAACACAACTTCTTTTTCATGACATCCTCAACCTAGTCAATATAAGGGCCTATTAAATCCATAAATTCAGCCTTCACCTTGTTTATTTCAAAATCAGCAAGGCGTTTTCTTTGACCTTCTATAATTTTTTCTCTAAATTCCTTATCGGTTACAACAAGATTTATAAGCTCTGCTACAATCCTATGATCCTTTTGCTTGAACATAATTCCACTATTACCTAATGTATACGGTATTGCACTGCTTGAATATGCAATTATAGGCACATCAAATACCATTGCCTCAAGCAATGGAACACAAAAGCCCTCATGCTCACTTTGGCATAGAAAAACATCAGCAAGCTTATAATATGCAAGTATATCAGCAAAGCTAATATGTCCCGGAAAAATAACATTTTCTATATTATGCTCTTTAATAAAATCCTCAAGCGACTCCTTATAATTCTCCATTGATGTAGATGAACCGACCAAAATAAGCCTACTTTTTGGATTAATATACTTATTATAAACGTGAAAGCTTGAAATTACGTCCTCTTGCTTCTTATTCGGTGCAATTCTACCAACAAAAAGAATATTAGTATAACCATCATCTTTATGCTTTTTCAAAAGCTTTTCTGACGGAACAGTGTTCTTATAATCACTATCATCAAAGATAATCGGAAGTGTTACAGTGTTTTTATATCCCAGTATGTCCAGTTCCTCTTTATTATAATCACTGTCACAAATCGCAAAATCAATATGGTCTACTAAATCAGAAAGCTGTGCTCTGCCGCTGATACAACCTACCTGTACACTAGGTATCCCATTAAAAAAATGTGCTGGAGTTATATTATGGTAAACCATTATTTTATGCTTTACCTTTGCATTAATCACATATTCAGTCAATCCACTACCAATTGACATGTGGTAAATAAAAACATCGCTGGGCTTCGATTTAAAGTCCTGTAATAATACTACTCTATCTTCAACCTTCTTACTTGCTCCATAAGCAACAATTAAATTATTATATCCCCTTTTTGTAAGAATATCCGACATCGCAAAAACATCATTACTTACGGCATCCCCATATGAAACAGAAGGTGTAAATTGAATAATCCTTGTTTTACCCATATATTCTCCTACTTCCTTATACTCTTTCTTATAGAGTCAACTTCTTTCGTAAGAACAGCAATGCATTTATACAACTCTTTATTTTCTCTTTCCAATTTCTCGTTTTTTTCAACTAATGCATTAATTGTATGAGCAACTCCTTCATTAAATGTAATCTGCTGTTCCATTACATATTTCATATAGAAAAACATGAATTTTCTTGTAACCTTATATCTGAAAGCCCTGAATTTATTTCTTAATCCGGGCTCACTTTGAATAGACCACCAATACTGTACTCTGGAACAATTTGAAACCATATTCGCCAATGGAAAAAGATTTCCGTCTGAACTATCAGGATAGTTTTCTGCTTTATTTTTTATAGTAAAATTCCGCAACATTTTTATTTTATCCATCTCATAGCCACGAGCTTCTATTCTTTTATGAATTTGCGTCATTTTATCCGAAATATCCACATTATCAACATTAAACTTTATTTCCTCTTCCATTTACTATCCTCCTAATATCCTTAAAAACACAATTATAGCTCCTCTGCAAAATTTCCTTGCAGCCTTGAAAATATAAATGCACCCATCAAGAAAACAACAACGGAAACTCCTGTAACACCTAAAAATCCTGTTATATTCGGATGGGTTCCGTACATAAGTACATTTCTGTATGCCATTACGATTTGTGTCATAGGGTTAAGCTCCAAAATTTTTCTGAAGCTAGCGTCAAACATATTAATATTATATAAAACTGGTGTCAGATAAAACCAAACCATTGTAACAATTCCGATTATATGCTCTAAATCTCTGAAGTAAACATAAAAAGCTGATAACATCATACACAAGCCTGTTACAAAGATAAACTGAACTGCCATAATTACTGGCATTAGCAGTGCATATGGTGTCAATTTTACACCTGTAATAATCAACGCTGGAAATACAATCACCAAACCAAGTATATAATTTATAAGACCCGTTGTCGAGACGGATATTGGTAAAATCATTCTTGGAAAGTATATTTTTTTGACAAGGTTTGAATTTGACACTATGCAGGTTGTGGAAGCTTGAATTGAAGATACGCAATACAGCCAGGGAAGGAGTGCGGTAAAGACAAACATAGCGTAATTTTCTTCAGTAGAACGCATTAAGCGTTTGAACACGACTGAGTACACAACAAGCTGCATTAGCGGGTTAATGAATGTCCATAGAAAGCCAAGAATTGAGCCGCGATATCGTGAACGCAGGTCTTTTTTCACAGTAGAAATGAGCATTTGTTTGTATGCAAAAACCTCACGAAGTTGTTTGAACATTAAATTGCACCAGCCTTTTATTAAATAAACTTAGAGTTAATTATATCATGGCTAAATATTGATGTCAATATTTAAAATATTTTTGTGGTAAATTATGGAGTGTATTATTTAAAATATACATTCCATTATCTTCTTCTTTTTTTCTATTTCTTTTCTTATAAGCAAAAACAAAATCCCCGCAAATTCCCAACTCCAGAATTTGCAGGGATAATACTACTCCTCTTCTTCGCTGAATACAAACATTTCGTAAATCTTGCGTGTAGCCTCCTCAAAATCCTGCTCGCCTACACCAATAATTACATTCAACTCACTAGAACCCTGATCAATCATCTTAACATTTATCCTTGCATGTGATAAAGCAGCAAAAATTCTAGCAGCAATACCCCTTGTCTTCCTCATGCCCCTTCCCACAACAGCAAGTAACGCAATATTATGCTCAACCTCAATATGGTCAGGATTTACCCTCTTCCTTATCTGAGAAATAACTGCTTCCTCCTTGCCATCAATCAAAGACGCATTGAAAACAATACTCATTGTATCAATTCCAGAAGGCATATGCTCAAAGGAAATTCCATTATCCTCAAGCACCTCAAGCACCTTTCTTCCAAATCCCAATTCGCTGTTCATCATCGCCTTTTCTATATTAATAGACGCAAATCCCTTTTTACCAGCAATACCTGTTATTATATATTTCGATGCCTCTTCACTTGAATCATCAGATACAATCATAGTACCGCTTGCATCAGGGTCATTTGTATTTTTTATATTAATAGGTATACCAACTGTTCTTACAGGGAAAATAGCATCCTCATGCAAAACTGTTGCACCCATATACGAAAGCTCNCGAAGCTCCTTATACGTTATAACCTTAATAACCTTTGGATTATCAACTATTCTAGGGTCAGCAATAAGGAATCCCGAAACATCTGTCCAGTTTTCATAGATCTCAGCATTAACACTTCTTGCTACAATGGAGCCAGTTACATCAGAGCCGCCCCTTGAGAATGTTTTGATTTTACCATTCTGCATTGCACCATAAAATCCGGGAATAACAGCACGGTCAATATTTTCAAGCCTCTTACGCATAGCCTGAACAGTTTCGTCCAATAAGAAAACACCATTATTATCAAAAATAATCATTTCAGCAGGGTCAACGAATTCGTAGCCTAAATATGCAGCAAGAATCTTTCCATTAAGATACTCCCCTCTGCTTGCAGCAAAATCTCTGCTGGCATGATTAATTAGCTTTTCCTTTATTTCAGCATATTCAGCATCAAGCGACAAATCAACACCTAAATCCTTGATTATACCATTGTATCTTTCTACAATTTTATCAAAAACCTCTGAAATATCTTTATTATCGCTAGCTAAATCATGACAGCTATAAAGCATATCGGTAACTTTGATATCATCATTAAATCTTTTTCCAGGAGCGGATGGAACTACATATCTTCTGCTCTCATCAGCCCTAATAATATTCGCAACCTTAACAAACTGTTGTGCATCTGCAAGGCTACTTCCTCCGAATTTTACAACCCTAACTCCCATATAACACTCTCCAAATTTCACATAAATTTATAACGAAACATAGTAATGTTCACTATGTATAGTATATTTTATTTTAAGAAAAAAATCAATTGTAATAAAAAACAAAAATTCATCTAATACAACTGTATTTTTGTGAAATACGCTTGTGCTCCTGTGGCGTACAATTAATATGTTCATCTATACATAAATTCTAGGCACACGCTTTGATATACCGCACACAACCTCATAACCAATTGTACCATAGATGTTTGCAAGCTCATCAGCAGTTATAATATCATCGCCATCTTTACCGATAAGAGTTACAATTTCGCCCGCCTGCACATTTTCAAGACAGGATACATCAAGTACAAGCTGGTCCATACAGACCCTGCCAATTATTTTACACCTTTTCCCTTGCACCAAAGCCTCTCCCTTTGAAGAGAGAAGGCGTGAGTATCCATCTGCATAACCGACAGTGACGGTTGCAACCTTCATTTGTGACTGGGCACAAAAAGTTCGGCCATAGCTTACAAAATCCCCTTTATCAATGGTCTTGACCTGAGAAATTATTGCCTTTAACGATAAAACAGGCTTTAAATCATATGGCAGCTCCATCTCGTAATTTGGGTGAAGCCCATACATAATAATACCAATCCTTGCAAGAGTGCTTTTCCCATCATCATGATAACAAAAGCCAGCACTATTGAGATAATGAATATGAGTTAGGAAGATACCCCTGTTTTTTAGCTCATCATAAACAGCGTGAATATAATCTATTTGTGCTTTAGTATACGCAATATCACTTTTATTACGACTGTCTGCGACAGCTAAATGCGTATAGATTCCTTCAACGGACAACTTATCCAGCTTAATTATCTCCTCTATTTCATCAACGCAATCGCGTACATTGTAATGCTTTAATCCGACCCTTCCCATTCCCGTATCCACTTTTATATGGCAACGAACCTTATTCTTTGCATTTTGTGCCAAATAGGCAGCATGTTCCAATGAGATCACGCCCTGTATAATATTATAGCTCTCAAGCTCTATGGCATACTCCGGAGGTGTATAGCCTAAAATAAGAATATCGCCATTACTACAATGTTCACGAACACTTATCGCCTCATCGAGATTCGATACGGCAAAGTACTTTATTCCAATTTCCTCCAGCTTATGACATATCTCACCTTCACCATGACCGTATGCATCAGCCTTTATAACTGCCATAATTTCAGTACCCAGCGAAAGACTTTTTTGTATGCTCCTAATATTTCCTTCAAGGCTATCAAGACTTACCTCTGCCCATGCTCTTTTTCGATATGGTTTCACTGTCTGTTTTCTCCTTTTTGTGCTTGAAATTTTTGATAAGCTATGATATAATAAATTGTTAGTCACACATTTAAATGGCGTTTTTCTGGAAATAAAAATATCCACATGAGTCTCAATAAAGCTATGCCTGAATGCAATGTCTTTTAGACTCCATTATAAAAATTTATTCTTTAAAAGTTAATATTATGAAAGGTAACGGCAAATATGGACAATATTATAATTGACAAAACAGTCTGCTTTTCCGGGCATCGTCCAATGAATCTGCCCGGTAACGGAAGATGGGCGGACAATCGTACAAAAATAATAAAAAGCATGCTATATTTTAAAATCTATACATCGGTTCAGGAAGGCTATATTAATTTTATTACAGGCCTTGCAAGGGGCATAGACCTTTGGTCAGCAATGATTGTGCTTGAATTACAAAGCCAACATCCGAATTTGTCCCTTATCTGCGTTAAACCTACGGAAAATCATGGCGAAAATTTCAAGGGCGAGGATAGATATATGCTCGATTATGCCCTTTATCATGCTGCCAAAATAGTTTGCACAAGCCCTTATTATCATGCAAACTGCTATAAAATCCGCAATCAGTACATGGTTGACCACTCATCAAAGCTAATTGCCGTTGTTAATAATTATGCAAGCGGCACAGGCCAGACTATAAAATATGCCGAAAAAAAAGGCAAGGTAATTGAAATTATTAACACTGCCGAAATCGATGAAGTTTATAAATCATATTATAACACTTACTAATCTCAATTTCAACATTTTTCTAACATAGAAAAAATTTTTTAAACATTATGAATCTATAAAATATCGTTATTCTTTCAACTGTTTCCACAAAGTTTTCAACATTACTTTTAGAGTTTTAACGGGGATTTTAATGTTTTCAACATATTTTAAACATAAATTTATACTATGGAGGTTCATTATGCCAAAACAAAAACAAAAACTGGGAAGTACAGCAATACCGTTTCTCTTAACTGTACTAATCTCTTTGATTGTTATAGGTGGTACAGCATTGTTTATTTTTGAGAGAATTGAAAAAGATGACTCCTCAGAGCCTGAATCAGTTGATAAAATCGAATACTTTACGCCAACTGCCGAGGACAGCAGTACTTTAATGCTTATTCTTGACCTTGAGGATGGAGTTTCTCCCATTACTTTCATGGTGTTGAGAATTGATCCTGAGATGAGAAGATATGTATGCATTCCTATTGCCTCAACTACTATTATCAACTATGACGGACAGCTTATGTCGCTGGTTGAACATTATAAAAATGGTGGTATTATCGAAACTAAAAATTCACTTGAATCACTTTTAGGTGTTACAATTGACAGATACATTAAAATGAACAGCAAAGGGTTTCAGAAAATCTGCGATATTTTAGGCGGAGTTCAAATTTATGTTCCAAGTGATGTCGATGACATGGAGCCCGGTGAGCAATATCTTGCTGCTTCACAAATTCAAAATCTTGTTACCTATGGGGAATATAAAAACGGTGAACAGCAAAGAATGATAATGGTAGGTACAATTGTTTCATCTATGCTTAATCAGACAAATGGCGAACGAGTTGCCGCTGGTCTTGACAACAGCTATACAACTGTTATAAACATGGTTGATTCTGATATATCTTTAATTGATTACACTGAAAAAAGTGAAGCTCTCAAGTATCTCCTTAAACAGGGAAATAATCCTGCTGAATTTAGAAACCCTATCGGTGTAGTAACAGAGGGTGGTTATTTTGAAATGGACAAAAGCATCAAGGAGGATGTACAATACTGGTTCAGCAGAAGAGAGTTAAATGATTAGGAGGACTTGATTTTGCTTAATAATATTTTTGATACACATGCACATTATACAATGGAAGATTTCGAGAATGACAGGGATGAGCTACTATCATCCCTCCCAACAAAGGGTGTTAAACATATTTTGCTTGCAGCATCCTGCCTTGAAACCTCCAGACAGAATATTGAAATATCCGATAGGTATGACTATATTTACTCATCAGTTGGAGTTCACCCTCATTGCATTGACGAAACACCTGATGACTATTTACAGACGCTTAATCAACTTAAAGAGAATAAAAAGGTGGTTGCAATCGGAGAAATAGGCGTTGACTACCATTATGACGGCTATGATAGGGATTTACAGCTTAAATTTTTCGAGGAGCANCTCATTCTTGCAAACAAATTGAATTTGCCAGTTATCATACACTCAAGAGACGCAACAAAGGACTGCATGNATTTGCTTAAAAAACATAGACCAAAGGGTGTTATGCATTGCTTTTCCGGTTCAGCAGAAACTGCAAAAGAGGTTATTTCACTTGGAATGAGCATCAGCTTTACGGGTGTGATAACCTTTAAGAATGCTAAAAAAGCCATTGAGGCACTAAAGGTTATACCTATGGACAAAATAATGCTTGAAACCGATTGTCCGTATATGGCACCCGAACCACTCAGAGGCAAGCGTTCCGACAGCTCAATGATTATTTATATTGCCAAAAAGATTGCCGAAACTAAAAATATTTCTACTCAGGAAGTTTTGGATATAACATGTGAGAATGGTAAAAAATTATTTAATATTACTTAAATGTAAATTATTCAATTATTACATGATTTGTTCAAATAAAATTGTTTTTTATTTAAATTATTTGTTATATAATATTATTACTAGTACCACCCTAATAAAAGTATTATTAATATGGAAAGGTGGTGGTGACCATGAAATATGAAACTAATAACGAAATAGCTAATACGGTAAGACTTAAAATAACAATAAGAAAAACTATCTGGTTTTCTATTTTAATTTGCCTGATTACGGAGTTTTTCTTCTTCATTGCATATCGATTTGTTGTGCAAAGCCTGACTGATGAACGATTAAAAGAATATATTATACAGTTTATTGCGAAACCTACGGCTATTAATATACTGATTGCTTTAATTTATCATATATTAGAGGCTATAATAAAAAAAGAATCAATAAAAAGTCTTACAATGGTTACCGCAATTTCCGCTATCTGTCTTAACCTTACAACTACGCATTATATTCTCCCATCACTTCTGACGATATTTTGTTTTCCTATCTTTATAACCTCCATGTTTGCAAAGAAAAATTTAACTAATATAGTATTGTTTCTGAGTGTTATTTTTTATAGTGCAACAATTTATTATGCAATTTATTTTTCACAAGATAAATTAACATTTGTCAACTACTATTCTGATGCACTTGTTGCTTTTGCAGTTATTATTGGCTCATATNTCTTTACTAATGTGCTTATCGATTATAATGTAGAGTATGTATTTATCTCTAAATCAAGCAGTCTGCGTCAGACTGAAATAATCGAACAGGTAAAGCGCGACCCATTAACAAATCTTTATAATAAAAAGATATTTTATGATTCACTTTTAGTTGCAATGAAGCAATGTGATAGAGTTTGCGTTGCTGTAATTGATATTGATAATTTCAAAACAGTAAACGATACCTATGGGCATTCAGTTGGCGATATTGTGCTTGTAACGCTTGCGGATATGCTTAAGAATATTTCAAGCAAAAGAATACTGACTGCAAGATATGGTGGTGAGGAATTTTCCGTAATTTTTAAGGATATGACAACATTTGAATCTTATACTATAATTGAAAATCTGCGTAAAGAGTTTTCTGAGGTTAAGTTTCCACAAATGAATAATAAATCAGTCACATTCAGCTGCGGACTTACCGGTGATTATCCGAACACACTCTCAAATGTGGAATTCTTTAATGAGGCGGATCAAGCGTTGTATTATGCTAAAAGCAATGGCAAAAATCAAACTGTTATCTATACTTCATTAGAAAAGAAATAAGGGCTTTATTTTCAAACTTATAAATAGTAGCTTCCCGAAGACTATTAAAGGTTTGAAGTAAAGCCCATTTGTTTTATAATTATAATTTTAGAGAAAAAAATGGCCCCCATATTAAATGAGGGAGGTATTTGTGAGTATCTTTAATGCATTATGTAAGCTATTGTATTCATAGATTTTCTCTCTAGAATATATAATTAATATATATATGTAATGTGAAATTTGTATGAAAACCAAAAGATAATATCATGAAAAAATAAGGGCCTATTGTATTATATACTGCGGCATCATAAGTTATACAATAAGCCCATTACTTAAGAGTTACTATCCTTCGGCGACTTCCACTAGGGCTTGTCTTCTAAACAGAAGTGATATACACCATATTGCTGAAAGAGCAACTAAGATATATATTACTCTGCTAACTGCAGCAGCAGCTCCTCCGAAAAGCCATGCTACAAGGTCAAATTGGAAAATACCAACCAATCCCCAGTTTACTCCACCAATGATTAGCAATATAAGAGCAATTTTATCCCACATATTGAACACCCCATTTCTTGAACATATTAAGATAAATTAATCATAATATGTTCATGATTATTATCCGCAAGGGTTGAAAAAATATTCTGATGTGTTAGAATTAAAATAGTGGAAAAATTTTTTCATTTCATTTTTTATAATCAGGAGGAACTGATTTGGATAAGTTATATATTATCGTGCCGACTGTTGTTGCTGTAATTTTTTTTATTGCTATCTTATTTTTTATTGTCAAAAAAGCATATCAGAGCAAGGTTAGAAAAAAAATAGGTAAAGCTGGCGAGAAAAAGGTTGCAAAAATCATAAGAAAATTTGCAAGAAAAAATAAATGCAAGGTGATAAACGGGGCATATTTGCCTCTTTATAATGAAACCTGTGAGATTGACCACCTTGTTTTCGGGAAATTCGGCGTTGCTATTATCGAAACAAAAAATGTCGGCGGACGCATTGAGGGCGATGGCAAATATCTTGATCACTACATCGGCTCAAAAAAATTTAAACTGTATAACCCAAAATTGCAGAATAAAACTCATGTCGATAATGTCAGACATCATCTTCTAAAGCAGGGCTTTAAAAATTTTCAGCTACACCCAATCGTAGTTTTTGCTAATGAGAAAACAATTATTCCAGATGGCTTGGGAATCCACGCAAATGAACTGTATGATACGCTAAAACGCCTGCCAAAAGGAAATTATGACTATATTGCTATGTATAAGGTGATAAAATCTATTAGAGTTAAATCGCCACTTAAGAGACTCTTTCATTTCTAGCTTTTTTATAAAGCTAAAAGCATTAAAAACAGTTTTGCTTACAATATTAGACGCATCCTGTTAATTTCTATTTATTTCTGTTACACAACTTCAAATATCCTGTTAACCTATTTTACATAATATAAATGTCTGAAAAGGACTGCTTTGTTTAATGTAAAGCAAATTCTAATATATTATCACAAATCAATGCGTTTTAGCTTGCGAGCTACACATAATAAGTAAAAGTAAAATAAAAAAGTACCTTGTGTGATAATACGATAGGTGCTTTTATATATCAGTGGACGATTAAAATCTTACCATAAAAAAACAGTTTATAGAAATTGAANCATTCAATAATCTGAAAAACCACTAGTCGAACTTGTTATAATACTTACTATCAGGACTTTGAAATCGCACTTTAATATCGCTGAAGGTAGGATAGCTTAACTCATTTCTTAATGGCTTATCTGTTCGTTCATGTACTACAAGAAGAACTATATCTGCAATCAGAAGAATTATAAACCTCAGGTCAAGTATAGACAATAAATCTGTTACAACCGTAATTACCATAAGGCTATTCCTAACGAATGAAAAGATAATAAAAATCGTAGTATATATAATAAGTAGAATTATAGCGAGAGCAGAATTACTAAAAACTGAAGCAGATTCTGACGCTATTATTCCAAAAATTATAAGTGGATTTAGTATAGTGAATGCAAATTTAGTTTCTACCACAAGCTTCATTTTAATTCTACAATCTAACATATGCTTTTTGTACTCATCAATTTCTTTAATTATGCTTGTATCAGAATCATTATAAATAATAACACTACCCTTTTTAATTATTTCATCAGGAATATTCATAATATGCACCGACAATTTATATATTTTTTACCACAAAAATATACTGCAATATCTCTTAGAAGTAAATCTCATTTAATGCTTTTATCATAAATTTCTACTAAATATTGTTTAAAAAATATTTAGTATAATAATATTATACTTTAGCATATACTCATTAGTTAACACAACATTATTAAATACAGTATATCCGGCAAAGACAAGCGTTTCCCTGCTCTTATGAAAACGGCCTTTAAAAGTGGTTACCGTAATATACATCCAAACTGCCGACATGTGATTGTTCCTTACATTGAGGAAATACACACAGCTGATGAAATCCAGAAAGCTATAGTCGATAGTAATAAGCCTTTTGAGGATAACCGCCCCGATGCTGAAAAAGGATTATATAGCAAGCAACAAGCCGATAACCGACGGATTAGGCAAGATAGATATCAGTATGAGAGGTACAAAGCAAGGCTTGGAGAAGACGCCCCTAAGAGTTTTCACGCTTTTAGGAAGATGAAAAAGGCTGGTGGGGAGAAATGGGGCAAATTTCAACTTGATTATAAAAGACGGAGCAAACTAGCCACCAATCCAGAACTTATTCTTCCCAACACTGAAAAAGCCTTTATTGATGAATCTAAGTTTACAAAATATTTCTTTGGTGGAAATAATCAAGATGGTTTATCAAAAGGTATTGCGTTTAACAGTCACTTAGGTTATAATATAGGAAACTGGGAGGACTTTGGAAAGGAAATCTTGTCAAAAGTCAAATTAAACCCTGCAAAATTCGACCGCAAAACTGAACACGGTGGTTATTATAAATTGCCAATGGTTGTGTACGGCAAGAAAAATAATCCTATGGATATAATGACCGTATGGGAAGTTAAAAGCGGCACAGCGAGATTAATAACAGCCTTTCCAAATCATAAAAAGGAGTGATTTTATGCAATTAAAAGAATATGATAGAGTTTTGCTAAAGGATGGTCGAACAGGCACTATAATTGCTGGCTATCCCAACGGACCATATTCGGTTGATGTTGGCTCTGATTCTGAAACATGGGATAATATTTTTGTTAATGCGGACGAAATCGAAAAGTTAATTGATTAAAACCACCTAATCAGAAATGACGGTGGTTTTTTCATGCCCAAAAGGAGGTGTTAACGATGAAGATTTGCAATCGCTCACAGTCAATTAATTTTGTGTGAAAGGTAGGTGGTCCAAATATCTCGTTTGATGTGTACGTTAACATATCTTGTCTTTAAGCACAGACGTTAAACAGGCTTATATTTATGCAAATTCGCCGACCACAGGCGTAATTGGTGGGGTAACACGTGGTGCGACCACGTAAAAAAGCGTAGTTACGGAAAGGATATAACTATCATGGAAAGAAAATTTTTAGAAGATTTAGGACTTGAAAAAGACACTATCGATAAAATCATGGCTGAAAACGGCAAGGATATTGAAGCTGAAAAGGCTAAAATTAAAGTTGAAACTGAAAAGCTTACAAAAGCGAACGAAACCATCAAATCATTACAGGAAACTGTTAAGAAGTTTGATGGGGTTGACGTTGAGAAACTTAAAAAAGACTTAGCAGACGCTGAAACGAAATACAATACGGAACTATCAGCGGCAAAGCTNAATTATGCNCTTGAAGCAAGGCTTGCTAAGGAGGGGGCTGTTAATTCAAAGGCGGTTAAAGCNTTGCTAGACAAATCTAAAATNAGCCTTGATGGTGATAATCTTATTGGCATTGATGAGCAACTCAAAGTTTTAAAAGAAAAGGAAAAGTGGGCGTTTACACAGCCTACACCAGATGTACCGGGTGTAGGCGGAAATCCCCCACCAACACCACAAAACAAGCCACCGTTACCAAGTGGGACGGTAATATTTTAGGAGGTAATTTATTATGGCTAGAACTAAAGCATTGTCGCTACTTCAAGCGGCAGGAACAAAAGCAGATTTAAAGGAAATCTATGGAATTGTCATAGACAATATCCAAAAGGACACGCTTTCAAGTGGCTTGAAATCACAGGCATACACAGGCAATCCAGCGGCAGGAAGCGTTGAGTTTAAGAGATTTGTTAACTCGGCATCTAAGAACTATGGCACAGCTAGGGCGGCGGCGAAAGGCGACGCAATCACAGCACCGCCAATAACTGTAAATCTTGATACCCACAAGGAAATTGTTGAAGAGGTAGCTAAGTTTGATTTAGACACATTTGGCGTAGGCTCAATTATGGCAAGGCGTGCTGCCAACCACATTGACACAATGGTATCTGATTTAGACATTGCATTTTTTGCAGCGGCTGGAACAGCAGCAACAGCAGTAACACCAACAGGCACAACAGCACTTGAAAAACTAGAGGAAACAATTCTCACGCTTGAGACAGTAAAAAACGATTATGTTCGTGGCGTACCCCGTAATATGATTGTGGCTGTTGTATCCCCTGCATTTTACAGTGCAATTCGTACTAAGTTGGACAGTTTACCAAATCCAAACGTTGACACAGTAGCAGAGGAATTTGGAATGTATCACGGTGTCAGAGTGTATAATGGGCTTAATCTACCTGACGGAGTAGACGCAATTGTAATGGCGACTGGTGCAGTTGCACAGCCTGTTGTTACATATCAATACGGTGAACCAGAGAAAATTCCGATGTCAAATGATTATGCAGTAAGTATGTTTTACGATTATGGCGTTAAAGCCCTTGCCCCTGATTTAATCTTTAAGATTGAAACTCCTGAGGGCTAATCATGAGGTATAAAAATAAGTACACAGGAATAATCGTTAAGCCGTCATGTGCATTGGCGGCTCAGACTTTTATTCAATCACCTATTTGGGAGGAGGTGCAGGAATGCTCAAAGTCGGAACAAACTCCTATATCAGCAGAGAATTTGCAGATGAATACATCTCCAGNAGATATAGAAGCGCAATCAAAGATTGGTCGGCTAGCGCTGATGAATCAGCAGACTTTGATGATGATAGCGGGCAAAAAGAACTAGTAGACGCATTTGAAAGCGGAGCATAGCTCAAGGGCAGTTTCTACCTCGACGATGACACGTTCTTAGTCGGCGACTGCTACGTTGAAAGCTTGTCAATCGAACACGCGGCAGACGGCAAAGCAGATGTTTCTATCAGCCTTGCAGGTAGCAAGGCTGTTACACTCACAGTGCCAACCCCAGTAGGAGGTTAACATTGACAAAATAAAGCACCATGTGCTATAATATGACATGGTGCTTTTGCATAACGGATAGGCGGTTTCTCCCACTAGGGAGGTGATAGCTATGGTTACATACAGTGAGCTGCTTCAGCTTTTGTTATTAATCGTTACTGCTATCTCCTTGTTTTATAGTATCTATAAAGACAAGAAATAGTTTCTTAACATAAAAAAGAAACAACCGCCATCTTTCCCCGATACGGTTGTTTCTTTAACAATTAATTTTTGGGGTGAACCGCTTATCGCAGAAGCACCTTTTGTATTTTCATTATAGCACATATTTAATATTTGTCAAGCACTTGCAAATGATGCAGGTGCTTTTGTTATGCCAAAAATAAAATTTAAGGAGATTAATTATGTTTATTACAGTAGGAAATAACACGTACGATTTACAGACTAAATTGGGTGTGTCAATTAAAATAGAGCAAAAATTTAAGCAACCTTTGACACAAATATTTGCAAACATTGATAACGCAGAAATTCCAGAAATGATTAATATTTTAGCAATTGCCGCAGGAAAGCACGGTGACCCTAAAGATTACAAAGAATTTGAGGCGAATATTCTTGATAATTGGGATTACACCGACTTACAGCTTGCTGGTACAGAGTTAATCGTTAATCTACTGTACAGTGGTACAGAGGAGCAAATCGAAAAGAAGTTAGAGAAATTCCCAGCGAGTGAAGACCAAAAAAACGCATTCAGGGAGATGTTAGGGCTCCCGAAGAAAGAAGCAGTTTCAACCGAGATTTACTCGTTAGAACAGCCTACCGAATAGGTATTAAGCCCGCTGAATTGTGGGATATGGAACTTTGGGAGTTTAATGCTTGCGTGGCTGAGTATAACAAAATGCAAGAGGAAAAAGGCAAGGAGCAAATTGCTTTATGCTGGCAAACCGCTAACTTCACCGGTGCAGCATTTGCAGGTAAGCTTCGTAAATTATCACATTATCTCAAAGACAACCAAAAAGCAGTTGCTCCAAAGGTAAGCAAAGATGAATTCAACAAAAAATTAGCTGAGGCAGAGAAGAGGCTTGCAGATGGCTCTTAAAGATTTACAGGTGAATATTGGTGCAAATACCACAGGTTTTAATAAGGGCATAAAAACAGTACAAAGCGGCATAAAAAGCATGGGTTCAGGCTTAGCCTCCCTTGCAAAAGCTGGGCTTGCTTTAGCAGGCATAACCGCAGGAGTAGCGGCAATAGCACAGAGCTTTAAAGCATATGTTAGCCTTGAAAGCTCTGTGAGCCGTGTGAATAGCCTGTTTCTGCAATCGTCAAAGTACATTACTTACTTTGCTGAAACAACTGCCAAAAGCTTTGGTATGGCTGAAAGCTCAGCCTATCAATACTCTGCTGTTTATGGTAACCTTTTCAGAAACATTACCAAAGACACAGATGAAAATGCAAAAGTTACTATTGCTATGCTTAAGTCATCAGCAGTTGTTGCAAGTAAAACAGGGCGAACGATGGAAGATGTAATGGAACGTATTCGTTCGGGTCTGCTTGGAAACACAGAGGCGATTGAGGATTTAGGTATCCATGTAAATGTGGCAATGCTTGAAACCACTGATGCATTCGCCAAAATAGCTAACGGACGTTCATGGGATAAACTCACATTCTACGAGCAACAACAAATACGAACGCTTGCTATACTTGAACAGTCGCATAAAAATTTCGGCGATGAAGTTCAACAAGGCAGTGCATACAGCCTATCAACCCTTTCAGGAGCATTTAAAGATTTACAATCAACCGCAGGGGCGTTTATCAACAAGGCGCTTGCAGCAATACAGGCGATACTCATTCCTCAAACTTGGTCTTTTGGCGTCGCTCTTAAATTTGCTTTTGGGTGGATTGCCGTCATTATTGGAGCAATAGGCGTTCTATGGGCATTATTTGGTAACAACAAATTTCAAAAAAAGCTAATGACACATTAGGCAACACCAGCGATATTGCAAGTGCAGCAGGCGAAAACATCGGCTTACTAAGTGACAATATGGCTGACTTGACCGATAATACCAAAAAGCTTACTAAAGCAGCAAAAAAACTAGCCGGTTTTGATGAGTTAAATATTTTATCCACAAATAGCGAGGGCTCGTTAATCGGTGACTTGATTAACACCTCCGACTTTGAAAACATCGGGGCCTTATCAGACGGCATCACAGGCTTGCAAGGTCAAATTGACGGGCTATCCATAAGTGCTCCAGCGACTTTTAATAATATTGTTTCAAGCATCAAAAAGAAATTTAGCAACTGGGGGCCCTACTGGCAAGGTATCGGTGGCAATATGCATGATGCTTTTTATGGGCAAGACAATAAAGCTATCGGAGTTATAGCGGCACTTAACGAGGGCGTCAGAGGTATATTCGGCGACAAATGGGTAACCTTTTGGGAGGGTGTTGGCGGTGATGTTTATGATGCTTTTGATGGTAAAGATAACTGGGTTACAGGCGTCATTGAAGGCATGGACGAGGGTGTCAGAGCGGTGTTCGGAGACGGTTGGACGGATTTCTGGAACGATGTCGGAGGAGCAATATACGAAGCTTTTAATAACAATTCAGGGGACTCCTATGATTCTCTTGAAAGATTAAATAACAGGGTAAGAAAATTATTTGGTGATGGTTGGACTGATTTTTGGGAAGGTGTTGGGGGGGCGATTTATGATGCGTCCCATCCTATTTTAACAATGAACAAAGAGCCATCTTTTGCCGCCGCGTCAATGGCGGCATCAGGACTTACCATTGACGATTTAGTCGCAAACGTAAGAGAAAACCCTAACGCAAATCCGCTACGGGTTAGGGGTTACGCCGCTGGCGGTTTCCCCTCGCAAGGCGAAATGTTCGTTGCCCGTGAAGCGGGTCCTGAACTTGTAGGGCGAATTGGCAACAATACAGCTGTTGCGAATAATGGGCAACCAATTGATGGTAACAGGAGGTAGGGATATATGGCTATAACACTTTTAACGGTCGGCAATACTCCCCTACCTAACCCACAGGTGGGTGGTTATAACAGCCGCTGTCGCCCCTGCTACTTTTGATATGACTTTTTTTGACCCACTCACAAACGCATTTAAAACACGCACCTTTTATGCTGGTAATCCACGAACTAGTAATTTACTTAAACTAGAAAGCACAGCTGAAAAAAGTGTATGGCAATTAAGTTTTAACTTCATCGAATGTTAGGAGGGGCATTTTGTATAACGTTTCAAACGCATATATAACTGCAATAGTCGCAAAAGACAGAGAGACAATATTGCAGGAACAATAACGCTAGCAGATAATACGGTTATCCCTGTTACTAACAGCAGTATCAAACAGGGAAGTTTGTATTATACCAACCAATGTGTCCCTGATGAAGGTTTCAGCATCGGGCACACACATAGAGGTAAACAAGGCATAACCATTTATGACGATATCACCAACTACAGAGCCTTCAAGGGTGCAAAGATAGAGTTGACATATTATCTCAAAATATCCCCAACAGAATATGAGGGTGTGCCTTTAGGCATTTTTACAGTTGTAGAAGCTACAAGACCCACAGCGACTACTATAAAATTAGTAGGCTATGATAATATGACAAAGTTTGATGTGGACTATCCTTTAAGCGATAAAACAACGCTACTACAAATAGGGCTGTCGCAATGGGGTATATGAGCGAAGCTACTGGATATCAAGCCATTGCAATGGGAGAACAAAACAAAGTTACAGGTTCTAATTCGTCTGTCTTAGGCGGAACAGAAAACACAGCTAGTGGGGATAATTCATCTATCTTACTTAGGCGGGTATGAAAACAATACAACCGCAACATGGGCTAGTTGTGTAGGCGGGTATAAAAACGTTGCAAGCGGTGTTAGTTCTACGGCAATGGGAAATGAAACCATCGCAAAAGGCGATAACCAGTTAGCACTGGATAAATACAACGTTGAGGACACAACGAACAAATATGCATTAATAGTAGGAGGGGGAACATCTACTGAACGTAAAAACATATTAACGCTAGATTGGCAAGGTAATCTAGAGGTAGACGGGACCATCAATGGAAGCAGTGGCGGAGCTGATGGAAAGTCAGCCTATGAAATCGCTGTTGAGAATGGTTTTGTCGGCACTGAACAAGAATGGCTTGAAAGCTTAAAAGGCGAAGAGGGAAAGCAAGGTCCGCCTGGAGAGCAAGGCCCCAAAGGCGATAAGGGCAACAAAGGCGAAGATGGGGCTAGTGCAGTAGTAGTCAACAACCTAACCTCAACATCAACAACATCTGCCTTATCAGCTAATCAAGGTAGGTTACTTAACATAAATAAGGTTGACAAAGTCGCAGGGAAAGATTTCTCTACAAATGACTACACCAATACGGATAAAGCGGCGATAGATGATTGGTATTGTTGGGCCGCTGACAAGGGCGAAATTGAAGTAAAAAAATTAAGACTGTCAGGCTTATTCCTGGCAGTCTTTTTTTTCGTTTAAATACTTTATAAATAGAGTTTCTATTATTCTTGCAACGCTTGTATTTTCTTCTATCGCCCTTATTTTTACAGCCTTTAACAATTCTTCGTCAATAGTTGTAGTGAATTTAACTTTCATTTTACCATCTCCTTTTTATCATTATAGCACATAAACTTCTATACGTCAATACGTATATGTTGCGCAATTATTTATACATATATTCATGTAAAATGTCAATTTACAAATACGTATATACGCGCTATAATAAAAACATAGAAAGGGAGTAAGCAAATGGCTAAGCAAAAGCCGAAAGGCAAAAAGAAAAGCACTGATAAATCAGAGACCGTAACAAAGCTACTGATTATCAATGCAATTCTACAATTAATTAAGTCATTAGTTGAGTTAATCAACACAATAATATGGAGCGTGAATATAACACGGAAATTTATGACTGGACGCATTCAACAAATACGATGGTCATCACGCTATAAACAATAACCCCAGCGGATTAATTTCCGTTGGGGGTTCTATTTTACAATTTACTTTTACGACATAAATTTAATCATATTATTATTTTGACCTCCATAAAATCAATTTTTATCTCTTTTAATTGCTTTTGTAAGTGCATTTATTAATAAACAATAAACTCTCTTAACAACGTATTTACGCTATCAAGAGAGTTGTTTTTCTGGTCTGAGTGACTGGACTTGAACCAGCGGCCTCTACCACCCCAAGGTAGCGCGCTACCACCTGCGCCACACCCAGATTTACTTGAATATTAACATAAAAATGTGTTTTTGTCAAGACGAAAACTACCATTAAAAAATATGATTCCTTAATTTTACAAATTGGTTCTTTTATATAAATTAGACTAAATAAAAATATAAAGTGGACAGTAAAACCATCCACTTTATTTTATCTGTTAAACTATCTGATAGCAGTTTCTACTCCTCTGACTATATCATCAGCAAGTGTTTCAGCACCTCTTACAGCATCGCTGACAACTGTTTCAGCATTGTTCAACGCCCTGTCGACTACTCCATTATCATTTCTTGCGTTATTTGTTGTATCATCATCATTGCCACAGCCCGTAAAAGAACAACAAATTCCCGCAAGACAAAGACCTAAAATAACAGCCTTCTTCATGGTTTACACCCCTTAATTTTTAGATTAAATTGCAGTTTAATGCTTTAAATTTAAATCTGCACACAACTTAAAAAAAAATATAAACTGCAATATGTCTTATTTTCTCCAGCTTAATATGTTTTATGTGTTACAATTTTTGTGGTTAAAAAGCTATTTGTATTGTTTTATTTTAAAATTTATGCTATAATTTTTTAAAGATTTATAATTAGGAGATAAAAATTATGAAAAGATTTTTGTTAATTGTTTTTTTTATTCTTTTTTCATTCTCTATTTTCACAGGATGTGATAAATTCACTGATAAAAAATCTGGTAATAGTGTTATAGCAGAGAAGAAGTTTTCGACAGATGAGCTTGTTGAGGCTGTTAAAAGCACAGGAGAATGGCCAAATATGGTTAAGGTTGAAGATAATGAAATGGCAAAGGAATTTTTTAAATTAGATTTAAAAGATAAAGATTATGTAGAAATAAGTATATTTCAATGTCCTATGAGTGCAGCTCTTGCAGAGATAATAATAATCAATCCTGCTGATAGCAAATTAGAAGAGGCAAAAACTGATTTAAAGGCAAGGAAGGAAAAGCTTATCAAGACTGATGCATTTTATCCGGACCACAAGAATATAGCAGAAAAATCTATTATAGGAGATGTTGGAGGATATGCGTACATGATTGTCGGGTCGGCAGCTAATGAGGGAGAGAAAGCATTAATTGAGAAGGTAAAGGGATAAAAATCGCCGAAAGGCGATTTTTGCTTTTGTTTGGCTTTATTGCTTTTCGTGGGATTTTTATTAAGTTTCTTTGCGTTATTCTCTATTATATGATTTTGCACTACTTTGGTCTTTTTATTCGTTTTTTGCTCTATCGTATCAGAGCAATAAAGAGTTTCAACATTTTTAACTTTATCTTCATTACGAAAATACATAACTTTCACTATAAAAAAATAAAATTTTATACAGGTTTCAAAAGCCTTTCAACAGAGCTTTCAACAATTTGTTGAAAGAAATGTTGAAAAATAAATCTTTCTATACACCTGCTTGTCATCTCTTTTTTCCATAAAAATACTGTCGCAAAAAATAAAATTTTGCATAAAATATATTAAGCCGAAAAATTTGCTCCCGATTTTTATATCCATGTTTAAAAAATTGTGTTATTGTCAATGATATAAACAAGGACGGCTTTCTGCTTAAATTAATACCTTTTTTATATATTTTTAAGCAGAAAACTTTATGATTCCTTAATCTTAAAACATACAAAAAAACAAAAGAAAAATATTAAAGAAAGGAGAGCTTTTTCATCTGTGATTGATGAAAAGAAAAATATCATAAAGATGTCAGTTAAAAGGGGAGAAATTTACTATGCAGATTTAAGTCCTGTGGTAGGCTCAGAACAGGGCGGAATTAGACCGGTACTTATTGTGCAAAACGATGTAGGTAATAAACACAGCCCTACTGTCATTGCAGCAGCTATTACCAGCCAGCGTGAAAAAGCTAAACTGCCAACTCATATCGAGTTAGACGCAGTGTCCTGCGGTCTTTCAAAGGATAGCGTCGTTCTTTTAGAGCAAATCAGAACTATCGATAAAAGAAGACTAAAAGAACGAATGGGTGAATTAGATGTAAATGCAATGACTAAGGTAAACACAGCTTTATCTGTGAGCTTCGGACTTAAATAAAATACAGGCTTCACCTTAAAGGTGAAGCCTGTTTAATCATATATATCAGCTTTGTTCTGACTTCTTTTCTCTATTAAAAATGCAATTCAATATCGGTATAACAAATGAAAATGCAAGCGATACCCATAGTTGTCTGGAGGTCAAGGCAACTGTTGAGAATACAATTTGTAATGGCGGAATGTAGATTGCTGAAAAAATTACTAAACATGAAATCAAAACTGCAAATATTAACTTCATATTGTTGAAATATGGCACTGTAAATATATTTCCATTGTCTGTCTTACACTCAAATACATGAATAAGCTGTGACATAACAAGTGTCAGCAATGCACAGGTTCTTGCAGCATCAACTCCTCCACCCATACGCAAAATAGTTGTAAAACAGCCAAGTGTTATAAGGCCTATCATAATTCCTCTAAACACAATTTTTCCAAGCAATCCATCAGCAAAAAAGCTCTCATCAGTTCGTCGTGGTGGCTTTGACATAACCCGCTTATCAAAAGGCTCCATTCCTAAAGCAATTGCTGGAAGTCCGTCTGTAACAAGGTTTACAAGCAAGAGCTGTGTTGGGAGCATAACCATTGGCAAGCCCATGAGTATGCCTACAAACATTGTTATAACCTCTCCTATATTACATGAAAGCAGGTAGCGAACAAACTTTCGTATATTGGCATAAATACTGCGTCCCTGTTCAACCGCTCTTACAAGCGTTGCAAAATTATCATCAAGCAGAATAACATCAGCGGCCTCTTTTGTAACATCAGTGCCTGTAATACCCATAGCTACACCTACATCAGCCTCTTTTATTGCAGGTGCATCATTTACTCCATCGCCCGTCATTGTAACTACATGATTTTTCTTCTTGTAAATTCGTACAAGCCTTAACTTATGCGATGGATTTACTCTTGCGAAGACAGAATAATTGTCAATTTTGCTGAGCAACTCCTCATCGGACATATTATCAATCTCTGCACCTGTTATTGCCTCCTTGCCACGAAGAAGTCCTGCTTGCTTTGCTATTGCAACAGCTGTATTTTTATGGTCTCCTGTAATCATGACAGTACGGATATGCGACCTTGCACAAACCCTTATTGCTTCCTTTGCCTCCTCTCTTGGAGGGTCTAGCATTCCTGTCAAGCCAATAAAAATCATATCTGTATCTGGACTGCCACTTGTTCCTGGTACCTCTTTTTTTGCAACTGCAAGCACTCTCAACGCCTTGTCGGATAACTCAATTACCTGCTTTTCAACCTGCTTTTTTAAAGAATAGTTAAATGGCACAACCTCATTGTTAAGCAATATGTATTTACATCTTGGAATAATTGTATCAGCTGCTCCCTTTGTATAGGCAATGCGTTCGCCAGCTTTTCCAGATACAATCACTGTCATGAATTTTGTTGCACTGTCAAAAGGAATTTCCGTTTCCTTTGTATAGTCGGTCCAAATTGATGAGTCTAAAACTCCCCCCTTTGCCGCCGCAACAAGCAGTGCAACCTCCGTAGGGTCTCCTGAAATAGACCATTCGCCACTTGATTCTATACTGCCCCTTTTGCGAAAATTTATCTGTGAATCAGTGGAAATACTTGCATTATTGCAAATCACAAAGCATTTTAATGCCTCCATTAAAGCAGTATTGCTTTTAGGATTTATATTGCTGCCATTATATAAAATCTCTCCCGTTATACGATAGCCTGTACCCGTAACATCAAAGATCTGCATATTGGCAAAGATACTTTTTACTGTCATTCTATTTTCCGTAATCGTACCCGTTTTATCAGAACATATTACTGAAGTACAGCCAAGTGTTTCAACAGAGTGCAGCTTGTTTACAAGTGCCTTCTGCTTGAGCATTCTGTTTACTGCTAATGCAAGAGAAATTGTAACCGTTGCAGGCAATCCCTCTGGAATTGCAGCAATTGCAATTGTGATCCCGGTTAAAAGCATATCAAAAACAGGCTCTCCACGAATAACTCCAGCAAGGAAAACCACTATGCACACACCGATACATATTGCTGCAAGGACCTTTCCCAACTCACCAAGCCGTTTCTGAAGAGAGGAGTCTGTGGTTCATCTATCTCAGACAGCATATCCGAAATCTTGCCCATCTGAGTATTCAGACCTATTTCAATAACCCTTGCAACAGCATGCCCAGCTGTTATATTCGTACCACTATATACAATGTTATCCTTGTTAAGCGAATTGTCATTGTCATTTACATCCCCGACCTGTTTCATTACAGCAACTGCCTCACCAGTCAAAATTGACTCATCAGCAAAAACACCATTTGCTCGCAATAAAACAGCATCAGCAGGAACCTTATCCCCTGTTTCAAGCTCTATCTTATCCCCAACAACAAGCTCCTCAGCCTTAATCACCTTTAGCTTGCCGTCCCTGTAAACCCTTGCTGTCGGTGCAGTCATGCCTTTTAGCTTTTCTAATGTTTTTTCTGTTCTGAACTCCTGCACAAAGCCTAAAATGGCATTAAGTAAAACTATTATAATTATTGTTACAGCATCATAAACCTCTCCAAGCAACACCGAAATTACAGTTGCTATCAGCAGGATTAAGACCATTATATCCCTAAACTGTCCTATAAATATTTTCAACGGCTTGTTTTTTTTCTTTTGCGACAGCATATTATAACCATCGGTATTAAGTTTTTCTTCTGCTTCTTTTGTCGTAAGCCCTTGATACATAATCCTTCTCCTTTTAAACAACTTTTTTATTTGTCCTTATAGCTTATTCGCAAAAAAGCTTGTTTATGCTTGTATTATTTTATATTTGGAATAGCATAATGTTATAATAGAAAAAAATGTATTCTATAAACATTTATGACAATATTTTTTATTGACAAATTCCTGTTTTAATGCTATTATTCAATGTGTAAAAGAATAGAGGTGTAATTATGAATATAGGTATTATTGTACATTCTCGAACTGGCAATACCCTTTCTGTGGCTAAAAGGATTAAAGAAAGTCTAGAGCAAAAAGGACATTCCGTCGATTTAAAAAGAGTTACAGCTATTAATGAGGAGCCAGCACCCAACGAAACTGTTTTGCTGAAGGATAATCCAGAAATAAGCAATTACGATGCAGTGATTTTCGGTGCTCCAGTACATGCCTTCTCTCTTTCACAAGTCATGTCTGCCTATTTAAAACAGATACCCTCACTAGAAAATAAAAGGGTGAACTGCTTTGTAACTCAAAAATTTCCATTTTCATTTTTGGGTGGAAATCACTCTGTTAACCAGATGAAGAAAATCTGCGTGGAAAAGAAAGCTGAGTTTGGCAATACTGGTATTGTCAATTGGTCAAATAAAAAGAGGGAAGAGCTAATTAAAAATGTTGTTGAAAGTTGTGGGGAAGTATAAAATCACTTGCTATCTTACATAATATAAGAAAATACTTGACATCATGTTGAGTATTTTCTTATAGAAAATTGTTGACACAATGAATAATTTAGGTTATACTATATTAATAAAAGGGAGTAGCAAGCCATTTATGGCAGTATAAGCGTCAAAACGATTGTAAAATCCGCGAATACTTGAAATTGCAAGACTTTTATTACAACGGCTATTATCGATTATCCGAGTTATCCGTTATAATAAAGGTTTATTTTTTTGCTGATTCCCAAACGTATGTAAAATATTTAAGGAATATTAAAGAAGGATGTGTTTTTATGGATGGCTTTATTGAGCTGTTTAGTAACTTCGGAGAACTGAAATGGCAAATGGTAGTTATGTGGATTATCGGTGCTATCCTTATCTATCTTGCAATCAAAAAGGATATGGAGCCTGCACTTTTATTACCAATGGGCTTTGGTGCAATTTTAGTAAATATTCCCTGGTCGGGGGCTGTCACACAGGCATACGAAACAGGAATTGAACACGGACCTATCGATGTTCTGTTCAACGCGGGTATCGCAAATGAGCTTTTCCCCCTCCTATTGTTCATAGGTATAGGTGCAATGATTGACTTTGGCCCACTTCTATCTAATCCGAAAATGATGCTCTTTGGTGCTGCTGCACAATTCGGTATCTTCTTTACACTTAGCTTGTCAACACTTCTTAGTTTTGACTTAAAGGACGCAGCCTCAATTGCCATTATAGGTGCTGCTGACGGTCCTACCTCAATCTTTGTATCACAATACTTTAACTCAAAATATGTTGGTCCAATAATCGTTGCCGCATATTCATACATGGCTCTTGTTCCAATTATTCAACCACCTGTTATTCGTCTTATCACAACTAAAAAAGAGCGTTGTATCAAGATGCCTTATAAACCAAGTTCAGTTTCTAAAACAACAAGAATTATCTTCCCAATTGCTATTACATTAATTGCTGGAATTATCGCTCCTCGTTCAGTTGCGTTGGTTGGTTTCCTAATGTTCGGTAACCTCATTCGTGAATGTGGTGTGCTAAACAGCTTGTCAGAATCCGCTCAAAAGGAGCTTGCAAACCTCATTACCCTACTACTTGGTATCACCGTTTCAACAAAGATGCAGTATGAGGCATTCCTATCAGTTGAAACAATCATGATTATGGGTCTTGGATTAGTTGCATTCATTTTCGATACAGTCGGTGGCGTATTTTTCGCTAAATTCCTTAACCTGTTCACAAAGAACAAGATTAACCCAATGGTTGGTGCGGCTGGTATTTCAGCATTCCCAATGTCATCAAGAGTTGTTCACAAAATGGGACAGCAGGAGGACCCTGAAAACTATCTGCTAATGCATGCTGCTGCTGCAAATGTATCAGGACAAATTGCTTCAGTTATCGCTGGTGGATTAATCATATCACTGGTTGCAAACAGAATTTAGATTATTGAGAGGAGATTATTATGAACTTTTTAGCTTTGCATTTTGATGAAATGGTAGATAGCCTTGAAATGATGGGCTTAGGTATGGTTGGAATCTTTGTCTCAATAGGACTGATTATGTTAGTCATCTGGTTGTTGAATAAATCTTTTCCGGGAAAGAAATAATTGATGATAAATAAAAGGCGGTGTAGCTAAGCTACATCGCCTTAATTTATTTAATACTAAACATTAACCAAGACCACACTCATCATAATCCTTCCACTTTTCATGATAAGCCCTGTTACTCATTGTTTTAAACACGATACATACAACTGAACCGATAATCAAAATCAATGATAATGCTGTTGGTATAACGGAACGAAATGGTATAGATCTTTGTTCTTTTTCAATCTTATTACACATTTTAGTTCTCCTTTCAAATACTATTCAGCAGTTTCCTCAGTGGCCACTTGCCCCATTTCAGCCATCAGTCTTTGCAATTCGTTATCAACCTTTGAATCCATCTGCAATTTAGTGAATTCATCTTCACCGGGAGCAAAATCTGAACCTGCTATTTCAGCAAATGCCTGTGCTTCAGCCTCCTTACGGGCAATCTTTTCCTCCATCTTATTCATTTTATCAAAAGAGCTTGAGGCATCTATTCCGCCAATTGATTTAGCAAGCTGCTTCTGAGTATCAGCCATTTGTGAACGCGCAATAAGCATTGCCTGACGACTTTTTGCCTCTTCGAGCTTTGCTTTTAAAAGTTCAACCTGTTCACGAATTGCATCTGTCTGACTGGAAATTGTTTCATACATTTCTTTATAGTTAGCGACATCCTCGTCAACCTTAACCTTATTAGCAAGTGCCTTCTTTGCAAGCTCTGTGTCACCAGCAGCAAGAGCCGTCTTAGCCTTTTCCTCCCAGCTTTTTGACAATGCCTCAGCATTCCTATACTGCTTTTCAGCCATTCTTTCGCTTGCAACAGCTTTACCTAATGCTTGAGTGGACTTACCTAATTCCTTCTGCATATCAAGGATAATCTGCTTGACCATTTTCTCAGGGTCTTCAGCCCTATCAATTAAATCATTGACATTAGCCTTCAAAAGGTCGCTTAATCTTGCAAATATTCCCATAGTAGTACCTCCGTTTTATTTATTTTTTCATTAACTCATGCATAAATATATGGATTTCCTCAGAACGATTTATTTGCGTGGGAAGAATAAGGATTTCAGTACAAGACCTCCTCCAGCGGCGATAAAGCCGAACATTAGAACATAGTTAAACAGTGAGGTTCTGACAAACTCTATTCGTACACTCATTATTATTGCCAATAAAATGCTCAGTACACCAATTACTGTAACAATCCAGCCAAAAATTTTCCTTTCCATCATAAAGAGCATGACAATGCCGATTAGAAATGGAATTATTATAACGCCATTTGGGGCGTGCCATGAACCGATTGAGAACAGGTAACTTCCCCAGTTGGTTCGTACCTGAGCTGTCTGGAACACCCAGAACAGGCCGACTCCGAGAATGATTAATCCAATAAAAAACTGAAATAAATCGTTTTTAGTAGAGGATGAAGAAGCATGCTTTGCATCAGCAATAGTTTTATATGCTTGAAAGCGGCGTAACTCACGCCTTTGCTCTTCCTCAAGTTCTTTTAGCAATTTATCGTTTTTTGGCATAGGCATACTCCTTTCGTTTTATTTTCTTCGCCACATGGCGAGTCTTTATTTTAAGTTTCTTTTTGTTATCCTTTTTTCCATTTCTGCTTTTTCGTTACCTTTGGTATTTGTGTTCATTTCTTTACTCGTACAAAGAAACGAATCAAAGAAATGAGTCGCACAATCGCCACAATGGCTTTTCTTTTTTTGTCACTACATAACCAAAACAAACCCACTAACCCAAATAAGTTAACATGAATCCCTTTGTCTTTGGGTTGGAGAGATTAGCATTGAAAAAACATTGACAAAAGTTACTAACAAAAAATCATTAGCTCTGCTTTTTTTTTAGTCATAGTTACAGATCTTTTAGTTAATTTATATCAGCCTTTCAACAAGTAAAGCCAATATAAGCAGAATTTGCACCTTTATTTTAACATTTTCCTTATCCATTGTCAAATACAAAATTAAAATATTTTAACCACTTTATGCACTAAATTTATTGAGTTTAGTGGAGTAAAGTTGGTTCTTTTGCTAGGCTATCTTATCCTTGTTCCAACCTCAACATCATCATCAACAAATATCACCTTGANTCCTCCATCAGGCATATCTGTTGCACAAATCATTCCAAAGCTGTCAACACCCCTCAACTTCACAGGTTTTAAATTCGCAACAAGCATTACTTTCTTACCAATAAGGTCTTCGGGCTCATAGCTCTTTGCAATTCCCGATACAACCTGTCTTCCGCCCATTCCGTCATCTAACTGCAAGCACAACAGCTTATCTGATTTCTTAACCCTTTCACACGCAACAACCTTTGCAACCCTTAACTCCACCTTCGTAAAATCGTCAATAGCAATCTCAGGTGCAAGCTCTATTTCCTTTTTAACAGGTTCTGTACCCGCTGTATTCTGACTTGCTAAAACAGCATTAAGCTCATCAATTTCCTTATCTAGGTCAATTCTAGGGAACAAAACCTCTCCCTTTAATACAGTTACATTTTGTGGCAATACACCAAATTTGCCTGCACTATCCCAGCCTGTAATCTCAGAATCAGCACCAATCTGCCTCAATATTTCAGGCGTTGTATTAGGCATAACAGGATTTAAAAGTATTGTAGTTATGCGGATTGTTTCAAGCAGATTATAAAGCACAGTTGCAAGCCTTACTTTTTTACTTTCATCCTTTGCAAGAACCCATGGAGCTGTCTCGTCAATATATTTATTAGCCCTTGAAATAACCTTGAATATCTCTGTCAAGGCAATATTAAAGTGGAAATTATCGTAATTTTCTTCAACTCTTGCCTTTAAAGTCGTTACCATTCCAATAAATTCCTCATCAACCTTATCGCTTTCCCTATCAGATATAAGGGTGCCATCAAAATATTTTATCACCATTGCAACAGTTCTTGAAACAAGATTTCCTAAATCATTAGCAAGGTCGCTGTTTATCCTGTTAATCATAATCTCATTAGAAAATGCACAATCAGACCCAAAAGGCATCTCACGGAGCAAATGATAACGCAAGGCATCAACGCCGTATCTGTCAGCAAGAATAAAAGGGTCAATAACATTTCCTGTTGATTTTCCCATCTTTGCTCCATTAAATGTAATCCAGCCATGTCCATAAATTTTTTTTGGAAGTGGCAAATCAAGTGCCATCATCATTGCAGGCCATATAATTGAATGGAAACGCACAATTTCCTTAGCCATCATATGCACATCAGCAGGCCAATATTTCTCAAAATCGTCATACTTGTCATTCATATAGCCAAGTGCAGTGATATAGTTTGAAAGTGCATCTATCCATACATAAACTACATGCTTTTCATCAAATGAAACAGGAATACCCCATTTAAAGCTTGT